>Ga0123342_1003308_pt1 | contig 25961 bp, 11 predicted proteins | sample Turbeawhitnodule_FD_89960 | JGI IMG/M metagenome (GOLD analysis project Ga0123342, IMG submission 89960) | Root nodule microbial communities of legume samples collected from Mexico - Turtle bean Mexico white nodule | ecosystem: Host-associated > Plants > Roots > Nodule | place: Mexico: Nepantla...
ACAAGAAAATCATGAAATAGAAACCAATTTGTAGAAACCAAAATAATTAGTTGCAATAGTAACTAAATTAGATACCATTTTAGAAACTAAAAAGAAATTTGGTTTCTAAATTAGTTTCTATTAGTTTCTATTATTGTTAAATAGTTTCTAAATTGGTATCTAATTAGCAACCAAGGATTTTGCTACCAAATTTAGAAACTAAATAATTGGTAGTTAAAACCTTAGTTGCTAATTAGATACCAATTTAGAAACTATTTAACAATAATAAAAAATAATAAAAACTAATTTAGAAATCAATTTTTTTTTTTAGTTTCTAAAATGGTCTCTATTTTAGTTCCTATTGTAACTAATTATTTTGGTCTCTAAACTATTTCATGATTTTCTTGTAGTGATAATTATGAATTATATAAATTGATAATAAAGATTTATGTATACAAGTATGTTTCATATTATTTTTTGGACCAGATAAATGTTTTTCATGACTGGTTCAAAAGAATTTGTTTCTTATTTTTATAATCATAATAAAAATTTATACAATAAGTTTGGATTTTTAGAAAATTAATGAATTTTTCATTTTTTAAATTATGTTAGAACCGTACTATAATTGTCGGAAATCCAACAAATACTTTTTGAATTAGACACTCTACAAGTATCATACGAGTGTTGGTGTCCGATATAAGTATCCGACACCGACATACCATTTAAGAGAAGTGTCTGAACTTCATAGATAATAACTAAAAAAAAGGATAGAAAATATAGATAACAATTTTTTATTTTATTTAATAAAAAAGGAGTTTTGAAAACAAATACAAAAACTTCCTTTTCATCTATAATTAAAATCATTTTAGATTATTTCACAATAAATTTATATATATATATAAATAATCAAATATACCATCCAGCTTATTTTTTTGTCAATTCAGTTAAATTTAAGTTTATTTCACTAATTTATAATTTTCTTTTACTAAAATAATTTTTTTATGAATAATTTTATATATTCATTAATATTTTTATTTTATTAAAGTAATATATAATCGTATTTCTTTCCTTTTTTTTTCTTTCGCTATTTTTGAAAAAACCCTTATTATTTTCTCTTATAATATTTTACTGTGAGGATTATCTAATTTAGATCAAATAAAAATAGAACTAAACAACTCCATCTTCTTGGTGCCATATTGTTCCACTAGTCTTGAAGTGACAAAGTGAATCCTTTTTATTATTCAATTCAATAATTACCCCATCTATACTATTTTCTGTTTAAAATATCTTATTTTTAATTTAGATAACAATAATTCAAAATTAACTCAAAACTATAAACAATAAACAGATAAAGATATTGTTATCCAAAAATATACATTTTATAAGGTTTCATGTCAATATATTTTTCATAATTATATTTATTAAAGAAGTTTTACTAAATATTTTTCATTAAATCAATTCGTAGTTATTTGTGTAAAAAAAATTAATTCAATGAATTGATTACATATATTTAATTTTCTTCAACTAATTACTTTGAGCTAGAAACATTTTTTAATTTAATTATTAAAATGTACAAAAAGATGCCAAAATTGAAGAGGGCTATGAAAATGGATATGATCTAAAGAAGATCAGAAGCATCTCTTTGTACTGACACCTCATTATTTAACAAGGGAATCTGTAAAAGCAGTCATGTCCTGGTATCTGCTTGTCTGTTGATATATCTTCAAGGCTTTGTTTATTTTTATTTTTATATGCAATACTTTTATATTTCATGAATTGAATAATTATATACCGTTAATGTAAAAAAATTACTTTTTTAAAAAAAAATATTGCTAATAAGATATTTATAATACTTGTCATAAAATTAAAATATTATATAAATTTTCTTAATTATAAGCTGCGATAAAAGAATTGTAAGCATAAAGACAAAGATCTTTTACCAAATGACTGTTTTGTATTTAAAATTTAAAAAAAACTTCACTTTGTAGAAGATATATTAGATTATTATGAATGAAGTTCCATTACAGACAGAGAGGGTTGAAAGATTAATTTTGTTAAGAAACTGGAGGCTCATGTTTTTTTGTTGAGATTTATTGTTATTGTGTTAAGTATAATGATCATGGGGTAATGATTTGACAGCATAAAAAAGATTAAACATAAACTACTGAGTAACCGTCCTTTATCCTTGGAATTTATTTGACCAGTATCTGATTTGGAGAAGAGAAATCCCACTTAAGAAAATTGTAATAATGCAACAAAACACCACTTCAATAGAAAACGAATGATTACTCTAAGTGGATGCTTCTTTTTCTCTTGTTGCCGCCGCCTAATAGTTAGGTACTATTAAATCTTCATCTATCATTTCCATTTTCTAATTTCATCATGTTGCAGAGAAGGGTATAGGTGAATTCTGACTTAAAACATTTATATAGTAAAAAATAAGTTTAGTGTGTAATTCGTTTTTTTTTTCTTTATATATATGTATATATATATATATATATATATATTGTTATCATTGAATCTAACTTTATTATCTTCTTCTCTCATAAATATTCTCCTTTACTTACCTGATTATTCAGAATTTTTTTAATTTATTTTGATGGAATAAAAATCCTTTAATATCAAGATATGGATGATCCTCCTCTAAGTTAATGAAACTAAACAACCAATCATTTTATCCATCTCCGAGCGATCACTCTACACGTCCAACTTGTTGTAAAATCATATGAACTTATGAGTAGATATTGCAAAACCAAAAAACAAAGTGTGATCGTGTAAAATGGAAAACAGAGAATGTGTTTTTTGATTCATGAACCTGCAATTTTGATTCACAAACCTGGTCTCAAGGTTCAGCACGCTTTGCGGAAACTTTTGAACAAACTTTTCGTTTCTCTTCACACACGAAGGCAAGGCGACTTGGACCTTCGAAAACTCTCTTCATCTCGAGAGTTGTGGCCGTTACATTTTTTCCTATATAAACAAGGATTTTCAATCGCATTTCACATTTCATCTTCTTTATCTTCTTCACCCACCGGGCTGCACCTTCTTCTTCCTCTCACCTTCTTTCACTTTTTCACTTTCTCTGTCCTCATTTACTTTATTTTATTTTACTATTATATTTCTAGGTTCTATTGGATTCTTATTCTATTAAGAGTAACTTGCTATATCTGATCATTAAAAATTATCGAGAAGTTCTTGTCGTATCCTGAAAGACTTGCACAATACACTGCAAATAAGTCCTTACTGACAGTAATTACTCACGTCTCGTAAAACTAAATTTATTCCTTTTAAAGCCTCATTTACTATCCAACTCACCCATTTTTTCTGAATACTACATTAGATGTGTATACTTTCGTACCTGCAAAATGAGTACTATAATGCTGTTTCTAATAATTTCTATCAATTACGTAATAGAATCCAATATAACTTTCTATTGAATAGGAGAATAAGCATAGTTATTGAGTGTGTACATATTTTGTAGCAATACATTGCCTTATTACTGAATATGATACATGGTTATGTACAATGAACAAATGGAAACCAAAAATAGAAAGGAGAAATAAAAATGAAACAGAAACAAGTGAAAGCAAGCTCTAACTACCAACTCACATTTGACTTCCATATCATATACAGGTTTTATTATTAACAAAGATAAATTGAAAAGCCTTTGGTAATCTTTTCCTTTGCTTACTAAAGGCTGTTTTGTTTGGTTGGGAGTGGTATCATAAAAGGGGTCTTCCAAAAAGATGCTTCTGTCAAGACTCCAAAGACACACACACACACAGAACTCTCTGCACATTCTTCTGCTACCCTCTAACCGATCACCTCCTCGTTTAATCCTTCAATGAATTCAACCTGCATAAAAATATGTCCCAGAATTGAACACCCCATTTAACTTATTAGCAACATGTGAATGTGTTATTGCTTGAGATTTAAGAAGAGCAATGAAATGTTATGTCAGTAGCATTTATTTACCCAGAATTCGTCTTCATATTCTTCTGTGGTTGAAGTTGATGAAAGTGCTTTCGGAATCTCGCTGATTTCGTCGTTGCGAGCGAATCTGCCACGTATGCGGGTTCGATTGTCGGCTAGCGTCTTTCGGCATGCATACTGGTTTTGGTTGGTACCACCATCAAAAACAACACATTCAGACCTTTTTCTTTTTCAATTCTATTCTTTATCCATTTTCTTCTCTTAATCATGCATTCGTATATATTTCTCTCTAAATTCCTTCGTATCTTTCATAAACTAATACACCATTCTCATTCTTGTCTTTCAATTATTGGCACTAAACCAATAGTCAAAAATCAAAATTAAAACAAAAACATATTGATTACCTTAATAATCTTGTTGAACTTCCTCTGGCTTCTCTTCGCTCTGTATTTCGAGATTTTTTCTTTTCTTTCTTCGGCACTGTAACGCCCCACTTTGAAGTATGCCTCCTCCAACAAGGGGCTCTCCACTTGAGACATATCTGTTGCTTTGGTGTTCTGAACAGAAACTAAAACATAACTTAGTAACTAATTACAAAGGACGATAAGTACAACATTAAAAGTTTATTACAAAAGTTAATAAATTTAAGACCGAGGTTTGTTATTGAACCTGTAAATCTCCTGTACTGCACACCCTCCTCATTTGTCCCATGAAGAAATTGTTTTCAGGGGAAAGCAGAGCATGGCATTGAAAATTTGGGGTGTCCATGAGAGTGTCAGGGTGAGGTTCAAAGGGGAAATCTGGCTTCCCACCAAAAGAGTTACAGCTGAAGCTCCTTTGTATTACCTTGGATGCACTGTCAGATGCATGGGAAGTTTGAGAAAGAAAGTGGTGATTGCGGAAGTAATCCACAACCATTTGGCACTCCTCACTTGTTGTCACTTCGGAGCCATGCAAAGCAGAGAAACTTCTAAACTCAGACTTTATATTTGAGCCATTTGACAGAGGCTGCGCCGGGTCAGCATGATAGAGACTCTCCTTTTCCTGGGGAGAAAAAGAGAAGAAAGAAGGGTTCCCTTGAGGCACATCATGCACTGGAGAGGCAGTGAGGAAAGGGAAGGAATAAGGGTCAGATAAAAACATAAGATTTCCATCTGCATCATAGGAGACCATGTTGTCTGTGTCTGAATGTCTGGGAAAAGGAATGTCAAAAGTATAGAGATCAGAAGACATTGAAATTAACAGAAGCAGAGATACAATTCTACTACCCTGAGTCCTCTGCAACTGAAGTAAAGTTGTAGTTTCTTTGATTCAATGAAAAAATGGAAGTAACAAAGTTTTTGTGTGTTTGCTTATGAGAAGCCGCAAATCTCTGACTTATTTAATGGAAGGCCTGCACTGCAGCAACAACACAATTCCAAATTCATTACTAACTCCTCACTCTCTCTCTCTCTCTAATGAATGACACAGAAAGAGACCACGAGTGAGTGGGTGCGTGAGTCCATGGTTCTCATTGTTATTTCCCTATAAAAAGGTGTCATTTTATAAAAAAAAAAAAAAAATTATTTAGAAACCAATAAATTTTTACCCACCTTATATCTATCATTTTATTTTGTTTTATAACTACAAAAGTTTGTTTTTTTTACATTCATTAAATTTCTAAACTCACTTCACATTTATAATTTTACCTTTTTTTTTTCCTATATAAATACAAACATTTCTTTTATTAGAGAGGATTTTCAAGTTTTGTTAAAGTGTGAAATCATCATTCCTCTTCTTCCAATGTTACCTTGTATTTTTTAAGAGTAATTGTGTTTTGTTCAATTATTTTTTAAATATATTCATTCAGAAAAATAATTAGTTCTTTCAAAGTAAAGGAAATAAAATACCGCAAATTAAATTTATTTTATTATGTGGTAATTTAAATTTATAAAAAAATGGTGTTAAAATATATGTTTGTATATGGATTTTTTTTAAGTTAAAATTTATAAAAATAATTTAATAACTTAAAACAGATTATTTATTCAACTCAAATTAAATAGAAGGTCAAAACCTAGAAAACAGATTATTTATTCCACTCTTAAAGATTTTATTATTCCATTGTTTAAACATCCAAATAGAAATTATCATTGAGTAAGAAAAACATTTGATATACGTGGTAAAAAATGGTAAATATTATTTTAAATATTTTTTATGGGAGATGATATATTGAAACCGTGAATACTAAATACCTACCCGTAACATCCTGAAATATTAATATTTTTATTATTTTTTAATTTAAAATATTATTATAAAAAGTTGTCAAGTGTGTGCTTTACTATTTGTGGTGTTAATGAAAAAATTTCCATTTTTGATAGCAGAAGCAATCACTTCCAATCATTGATGACGACTTAAACACACTACAGAACCTTAAACTTAATTAACAACAAATATACTTAGTGGACGGCCCAACCTTAAAAGACCATAATATTTAGTTGGAAAACTTTTCTTTTAACACTCCAAATTTAATAATATAATATTTTAAATTAAAAAATAAAATAAAAATAATAAAAATATTAATTTATTAGGAGATTAGGAGATTAGGTGTATGTATGATGTGTAGATGGTGTGAATATATGAGCTTCCTTGCTCTGTTCTTCTATTACGACTATTATAAGGAGGGAACTTGTGAGTTAAGAATAAGACAATTGGTGATGACTTGAAAAGTTTAAAACATAATAATGGTAGCATTGTTTTTAACGTTGACAAGTACACATGAAGACTTGTTCTCACTTGTGTTGGGTCGGGTCTTTGTTTCCTTATGTATTGTTGTTGGGTGGACTTGGTTGATTACTGGAGAGGGGAGCAGAGGTGAAGCAGAGGAAGGAAATGGCATCGCAGCAGCATATCGAGAAGATGCAGCTTCGCCAGAACTTCCGCAATTTCTGGCACGCTGATCTCTTCACCACCATTCAATCTGACACTCCTTGTAAGTTCTATCTTCCACCCACATACTCACTCACCCACACACATCTCATATACTCTTCTCATATTCTTTCTCAAAATATGCAGATTGTTGCTTTGCTCTCTGGTGGTAAGTCTTCTGTTCCTTCCTGCTTCCAATTTTTCACTCATTTGCTTCTATTTTTCTTCTCCAATGCCCTGCTAGTTCAATCACAATTATAATCCAACTATTTCATGTATTTTCATAGTAGTAATCTAATCTTGGTTTGTCCCATCATAGTGCACCGTGTGTGTCATATATGCTGCGTAAACGAGCTCTTTATGATGATATGTCAAGGTAATGTTCAGTTTAAGTTCTCCTAACTTTTCGATCTGGATTATGTGGTTTATCGGTTTCATATGGTTTTGTTTTGTTTGATTCAGATACACATGTTGTGCTGGTTACATGCCCTGCAGTGGTCGCTGTGGAGAAAGTAAATACCCTGAACTCTGCCTCGCTACGGAGGTATACCATTCTTTACATGTTTGGTTGAATATTGACATTTTATATTATAGTATATGGTGATTATAGTATATGGTGATTAAGATATTTTATAGTATATAAGGAGATGTAAATTTTATAAAGTTGAATTAAATTTAAAGTTCACTTTTAATATGGTATCATTTTAATATGATATCACGGTATAAGAGTTATTTCAAGTTTATTATTTTATAAGTCTACAATCTGATTTAATACGTCTCGGAATGAATAATGATTTTTAAGACCGAGCAAGATTTCTTTTGTGTTGGTTTCTAAGTCACTGTACATGTAATTTTCTGTGCTTACTTAATAGGCCTTTTTCTGCTACATTTTACATGTATTCTCTCATTCACTTTTCAGGTTCTCTGCTGTTTTGGAAATTCAGTGGCTTCAACTCGATTTCTGTTACAAGATGAATTTAACATTCAAACTACGCAATGTGATAATTGCATTATTGTATAATCTCTGCATCTCTTTCACACACACAAAGAACACTAAAATATGCTACTATACCTCATTTATGATATTCTGTTAACTGATTTTGTAATTCTGGCGTTCAGGGTTTCATGTTTTGCCTTCAACAACTAGCCTGCATATTTTCTATCATTGCTTTAATTGTGGGAAATAGTGAACTTCGAGAGGCTTCCCAACTACTATCCTGCTTAGCTGACTTTGTCTACTGCACGTAAGGCTTCTTTTTATGCAGCCTTTCTCTCCTCTTTGGTTCTGCAGTTTATGGTGAAATTGATTGTTAATTTATGTGTATCTTTTTTAATCTTGTAGGGTGTGTGCTTGCATGCAGGTAAATTTAACATTTATTACCCACAAATTGTTAATAGTTTTGTTGTAAGTGTTTAGAATAACACCATAAACGGGAATTTTCTTGCAGACTCAGCATAAGATTGAAATGGACAAGCGTGATGGAAAATTTGGACCCCAACCAGTAATGGGTGTTCCCAGTGCTCAACAAATGTCACGTTTTGACCACGCAGTCCCTCCTTTTGTGGGGTATGCACCACAACCAGCATATGGTTATTCACATGCCTAAGAACGTTTCTTCATTTTCCTTAAGACTGATTTTATGGTTGGGTTGCATTTCCATCAACTTCTTATTCATGTCAACACCATAGTTATACATGATTTTGGTCAAATTAGTTTATTAGTTATCAGGTTGTGCTTCCCTTATACAAAACAATGGTATTATACTTTGTTTTCTACTTGATCTTATGGAAATTAGAATTGGAGAGTTTCCAAGTGAAGAGAAGATGACTTTTTATGTGGACGAGCTCAATCGAGTTGTCTAATCAAAGAGAAGAAAAAAATTCATCTATAAAATATTCTCTAATGACTAAGTAAAGATGTTTTAAATATATGAGTATAATAGTATATAGTTGAGTGACTACTTCCTGCTATTATAATTTTAATGCATTATAATGAATGTATTTTTTCATTATTCTGGTTACTTACACTATGTATACATTCCTGCCATATAATTTTGGAAAAATGATACTTTTACGAGTTGTATACCATTTTCTATGTGATAAATTTAAAAATAAATATATAATAAAAGATAAAATTAAAATTAAATAATATAAAAAATATTAAAATAATATTGAAAGTTGTAATGTGATTATATATAAAAAAAATGATTCTGTCATAATTTTGAGTAAAACCTCGTTTAGTTTCTGAATTTTTAAAATATTGTTACAGTAATGTCGGGAATTAGAAAATTATCAAATCATATGCAGATTTTTATGTGTCTTGTAGACACTGATCATTATTTTTTTTTAAAAATGGTTATTTTTAAGCAGAGGTAAGTAAATATTTTTGAGTTGGGGATATTCTTTTTATTTTTGGAGAAAATGAAATGTCTTATTACTATGTTGACAAAGTTTCTAAAGGCTTTCATAAATAACTGCTGCTTTTCTTTCACCCTTACATTTTTTTTCCATACTCCTATATTTTTCTTCCAACACCCCTACATTATTTGAAATAATGAAATTATCCTTTTGTAGTTTTGGGTGATTCCAGAATAGGAGTTCCATAAAAAAAAATGTTTTCGGAATAGTAGTTCCATAAACAAAGGGTGTTTCTGGAATAGAAAATTCGGAACACAAAAAATCATTTCAAAATATCCTTTTCAAAGCACATTTTTTTTATTTTTAGAATAGTAAATTTGAAAATAAAATAAAAAATATGTTTAAAAAAATATGTTCTAGAAATATCCAAAACAAAAACAATTCAAAAATCATTTTTCAAAGGGATAAATCAGTTTTCTTGGAAAATGATGGGATGCAGAAAAATATTTGTTAGGATACGGAAAGAAACAACCCTTTTCTTTGTAGTTAGTGCATTTGTTGTTAGGTATCTTCTTCCTGCACCCCTACGTTTTTCTTATTGTACTCTCACAATTTTCTAAATTCCAAAACTGGCATTGATCTTTTATTTGAAAAAGGATACCGTAGTTACCGGAAATCAGGATCTGTGTTATGGATTCATCAATCGAGAACTGAATCATTTTTTTTTCGGATGACGCGGTGTTCTAGAAGCAAATTTTGTATAAATTATTAATTTTTGAATTTGGATCCAGAATGCTTTTTTTTGAATTATGGATTTCTGAATTCGGAATGCATATTTATGTTACAAATTGGTGGATCCGGAATTTTTTTTTGAATGATGGATTTTTTAATGTGAAATACATATTTTGAATTATGGATTGGTGAATCCAAAATTTTAGCGGAAGTGCCAATTCAGAATTTTTTTGATTCCATAATTCAAAATGAAAAAAATAAATATAATTAAGTGCATTTTAAGGTTTTTAAAAACTAATAAAGACAGTTTGATCTTTGTATAATATTGTGAGGGTGCAGGAAGAAAAATGTAGGAGAAAGAAACTGCCTTAGAGGATTAGTCCAATAATGCAAAACCAAATATTTTATTTATTGTTCATTATTTTTAGCCATAATTTATAATTTTAAATAATCAAATTACTTCATAATTTTTTATAATTTTTTAAAATTATATTTAAACTACATATTTTAGTAAAACATTTTATACAAAAGATACTTAGAAACCCAATAAATTTTTACCCACCTTATATTTATTGTTTTCTTTTTTATTTTCTTTTATAAAAGTTTAATTATTTTTACATTCATTAAATTTTTACACTAACTTCACATTTATAATTTTACTTTTTATTCTTTTTTTCCTATATAATTACAAACATTTATTTTTTTATTAAAGTGGGTGGGTTTTCAAGTTTTGTTAAAGTGTGAAATCATCATTCTTCTTCTTCCAATGTTACCCTTGTATTTTTTAAAACTAATTGTGTTTTGTTAAATTATTTTTAAAAAATATTCATTCAAAACAAATAATTACTTATTTCAAAGTAAAGGAAATAAAACACTGCAAATTAAATTTATTTTGTTATGTGGTAATTTAAACTTATAAAAAATTAAATTGGTTTGTGTTAAAATATGTTTGCATATAGGTTTTTTTTTTAAGTTAAAGTTTATAAAAATAATTTAATAACTTAAAATTGTGTAACATTTCAAATTTTTCTGTTATTCTTTTATATTTGCGTGTTGTGCTTTCAGATTAGTTAGAACACTTAAAAATACTTATGAAAAACAAAAATAATCTTAGGTATATCAAATAATTTTTTTATGAATTTCAATAGAAATATTTTAATAAAATTTAATTGAAAATTGATTTTGATTGACATTGATAAAAATAATCCACAAGATATATTTTAAAAATATGAAATCTTTTTAATTGGTGGTATTGAAATGTTTTATTTGAATAAGAAAAAGAAAATTTAGTAAATTTAAATTATTTTATCTAAACATTTGAAAAATAAATTAATTTAAATTTAATATATTTTAATGTTTTTTTCAATCCTTATCCAAAACAGACGTACTTATCCTCGTTTTATTTAGATGATATTTATGGATATATTTAGTTGAGAATTCGTTTAAAGTATGTAGCATTTGATTGATAAAATAGATACATGATTAATGAATGTGATTTTTTAAGTAGTTAATAATTTTTTTGGATTATTAAAATTCAAATAAAAAGTTCACAATAACCCAATTTAAAGATTGTTTTATATTTAAACTTTATAAAACTGTTTGTTTTATATTTAAATTTTATAAAATTGTTTGTGTGAAGTCAAGGACTGAGTATAATAATAGGATGAAAGCAGATTATATATTGATATTTGAAATTTAATGTTTAAGCTTTTTAGCCTTATTGACTTATGTCCTAAGCTAGGGGTTGTGAGGTAACGGGTCAAACCCGATCATGTAGTAAAATGGTCTTAAAGTCGATATCTGGAATTAATGAAAATGATATAATTTATTTATCATAAAGAGGAGAGAACAACGTTAATTATGAAGATTGACGATATATACAGGATTGTAGTCAATTTAGAAATATAATTTAAAATAAGATCAAATACAAAGAAAGTGGAGGAGAGTACTATCCTATATAAAGAAAAAAAATAAAGCCTGATAAACAACATTTTTTAAAATTAAAAATTATCTTAATTGTATGTTCTAATAACAAAATATCTCTTAGGTTAAACAATTTCTAAGAAAAGGGAGGAAGTCTTCCAGGAAAAAAGAAGTGTGTTGATGAGTTGTGTGAGAAGAAATAAGTCTAAAAGTATGACGTGTGAAAAAAATAATACGAAAAAATAATGGTTAATAAAAATAAAAATATTAAAATAAATTCTGTATATAATTGGATGGCTTAATTAGTTTCTTAAAATCAAAACTAAAACTTGAATGAGTTTTGATATAAAATAAGTTTTGATACCATCTTAAAATATATTTTTTAACTTAATTTAACTTTACGAAATTTATGTATGATTTAAATGATGTCTCTCATCTACATATTATTTTAGTGTTATCTTCGGTCAACAAAAAAAGGAAATTGATGTTATGAAATAGCTTGAATCTTGGCTTCGCCTTGGAACGGGATACAAAAGCTTACGTGAATTCTAACTAGTTTTTCATTCTTGACTACGTATTAATTTGACTTATATTATTATTTTTTGTTATCTCTGTTAATTAATTACATGCCTAATCTTATTATATATTTATAAGTATCAATTTTCTGTATTGACTTATAGAAGGCTACAACTATAAGTATATTAATTTTGTAATAATTTAAAACATCATAATATTTACTTTTAGGAAATTTTGGTGTTATAAAAATTATAAAAAAATGTAAACAACCGGGACAAAGTGTTTTTGTTTATCTAATTTGTGTTGTTTTTTTGTTTCCACTTACTTACTCTTTGTGTTTTCTTCTATTACGATAAAAATAAGTAATGGTGAAAAAGGAATCTAATTGAGTCAAATTACTACATTTTTATTTATTAAAATTCCATTTATTTAAATTTATATTTATATTTTTTAGATTAAATTTTCATTTATTTATAAAGTTTTTAAAAAATTTAAAAATCCAAATTTCCAATTTATTTGTAGAAATTTTAAAAGTTAAAAAATTCAAATTTCATATTTCATTGAGCTTTTAATAAGAATGAAATATTATCTGCACATATAAACCATACTGTTCATCGGCACTATCACCGCTATTTCGACAACTTCACTGTCAGCGCAGCTATCTGTTTTCTTTTTGTCCGTAAGGTCATAAATGAATAAAATTAAAATATTAGAGAAAAAATATTTATAATTCATGCAGATTTTTTCTAGAGATATATAAATTAATTTTTGAAAATATTTAAGAATTCATATATTTATATTTAAAAAAAAATTAAAATACACATATTACTTCAATGACAGAGTATAAAAGTTTTTCCAAATAATGACAATAAAATTAAAAAGGAATTTGAACTGAATTCTATGTTAGATACATTTACATCATTCAATAGGAGCGATGACACTTTTCGCAATCTTTTTCTAATCAAATCTTCTCATAATAACAATATTTGATTTTTTTTTCAATTAAACCAGTTAAAAAATTCTAAAATAAATTCTATCTACTTTATTTCTCCATTAATAAAATTTAGTTTTTAAAAAATAAATTCTAACTGCTAGAGATTTATGTGCACGTTAAAAACTGGTTGAAACTTGGCTTTTCTAACATGGTTTTCTTTTCCTTTGTAAATTCCAGAACAAAGAGTTTAAAAAATAATTAATAAAAAATAAAAATAAAAGATTAATACTTATGTTTCATTATTGGATTTTCAAATAATAAATAAAATTAATTTAAACACTCAAATAAAAACAATTTTATAAAAATGAATGTTAAGATATGTATTATGTTATTTTCAATTTTTGGTATTACTAAATTGTAGTTTTATTATATTTCCTTAATATTTATATATATATATATTAATATTATATGAAATTTTTAAGAAAACATGAATTTGGATTTAAAATTTAATTATCTTTTTTAATATGGATTTGATTTGAATTTAAAATCCAATCCAAATTACTTTTACAAAAATATGGATTATCTAATCCAATTATTTAAATTTGAATTGATTTAGATTGGATTTTGATAACCATCTTTGAGGATAAGGAGTGGACTTGTGAGTCAAACAATATAATGGTAGCATTGCCTACTGAAACATACATAAGAAGACTTGTTCTCACTTCATTGGTTTGGGCATTAATGTTGAAACATATAGGTTGGTTTGGGCATTAATGTTGAAACGTACATAGGAAGACTTGTCTAAGATTTGTCTCACTTCCGTTATTCTACGTCTTTATTGTTAATTGGATTTACAATAATGTACCGGGATGACCGATCGGTCTGTTGACCCGGTCAATCCATGCGTCAAGACCATACATTAAGGTACGAGGTCGACCACGTGTCATATGTGGCCGACCGACATAAGGTGCTCAAGTCAAACCGTTGACCCAATTAGCAAAGGTCAATCCACGGTTAGGAAACGACCTAATCCAACCCTAATCGCTAAACAACCCCCTAATCCGGCCCAACAACAAGGGCTCATTAAGGTAATATAAATATCACGCATTCCAAGGAAGAAGATACGTCATTATCTACAGTATTCTAACCAGCCGAATACGATACCCCACTGACTTGCGCGTTGGAGTGTCATCTGCAGGTACCCCACCAGCCTGAGGAGTCGCTCAGCGAGAATAACCAAAGGAGGAAGTGAGACACGACCGACCGAGTGACATCCGAAGACAATAGTTCTCCCAGTCCCCAACCTAGTTCGAGAACAAATAATATTATACAATTTTTATACGGTGTTAATATATACACGTAAGGTGTTAATATATCATCACCTTAACTTTATATATATGATTGGTGAGGAGAGGTGAGGTGAAGGAGGAGAGGAGGGAAATGGCAAAGCAGATGGAGAACATGCGGCTTCGCCAGAACTTCCGCAATATTTGGCACACTGATCTCATCACTAGCAATCAAAATCACATTCGTTGTAAGTTCTATTTCCACTCACATACTCACACAAATATCATATACTCTTCTCATATTCTTTCTCAATATATGCAGATTGTTGCTTTGCTTTCTGGTGGTAAGTCTTCTGTTCCTTCATTCTTCCAATTTTTCACTCATTAGATTCTATTTTGCTTCTCCAATGCCTTGCTAGTTTAATCACAATTATAATCCAACTATTTCATGTATTTTCATAGTAGTAATCTAATCTTGGTTTGTCCCATCGTAGTGCACCGTGTGTGTCATATATGCTGCGTAAACGAGCTCTTTATGATGATATGTCAAGGTAATGTTCAGTTTAAGTTCTCCTAACTTTTGGATCTGGATTATGTGGTTTATCGGTTTCATATGGTTTTGTTTTGTTTGATTCAGATACACATGTTGTGCTGGTTACATGCCCTGCAGTGGTCGCTGTGAAGAAAGTAAATACCCTGAACTCTGCCTCGCTACGGAGGTATATATATATACCATTGTTTACATGTTTTGCTTCCTTTTGAAAAAAGTTATCTGAATTAATATGCCTCTGAATGAATAATGATTTTTTTGAAGTTTTTATTTACCATTTAAATAAAGAGCAAGCAGGATTTGTTGTGTTGGTTTCTAAGTGACTCTACATGTAATTTTCTGTGCTTATTTACAAGGCCTTTTTCTGCTACATTTGACATGTATTCTCTCATTCACTATTCAGGTTACCTGCTGTTTTGCAAATTCAGTGTCTTCAACTCGATATCTGTTACAAGATGAATTTAACCTTCAAACTACGCAGTGTGATAATTGCTTTATTGTAAAATCTCTCTGCATCTCTTTCACACACACACACTAAAATATGCTATTATATCTCATTTATGAGACTCTGTTAACTGATTTTGTAATTCTGGCGTTTCAGGGTTTCATCTCTTACACTCAGCAACTTGGCTGCGTATTTTCTATGATTGGTTTAATTGTGCCAAATAATAGACCACTTCAAAAGGCTTCCGAAGTACTATTTTTCTTAGCTAACCTTGTCTACTGCACGTAAGACTTCTCTTTATGCAGCTTTTTTCTCCTCTTTGATTGTGCAGTTTAGAGTGAAATTTATTGTTAATTGATGTGTATCTTTTTTAATCTTGTAGGATGTGTGCTTGCATGCAGGTAAAATTGACATTTATTATTCACTATATATAGTACATACACTCAGATCCATATTAATACACGGAGATACGTATTACATCTACAGTGCAACACGTTTCTATATTATATAAATTGTACACTAATTATATTTCAGTTTTTTTTAATAGAAAAATGTTCATGGTTAGTTAAAATAGACTTGTTTTTTATTTTTATAATTACAATAAAAATTTATACAATAAATTTTATTTTTAAAAAAATTAATATATAATTTTTTAAATTATGTTAGAATTATCAAAAATTTAATAAATATTTTTTAAATTAAATATTTAACTGATAAGTGTTATACAAATATAAATATCCAATACATGTATTTGACTTGGACACGGATACATCATTTATAATAAGAGTTTTATAGTGGTTGATAATAATTTAGTTGTAAGTGTTTAGAATAACCCCATAAATGAGAATTTACATGCAGACTCAGCATAAGCTTCAATTGGACCATCGTGATGATGAAAATGGTGGACCAATGGATGCTCCCCGTCCTCAACAAATGTCAACTTTTGATTCGTCACTCCCTCCTTTGTATGCACAGTCATAACCAGCATATGGAGAAGGCTATGGTTATTCACATGCCTAAGAACGTTTCCTTATTTTTCTTAAGACTGTTTTATGCTTGGTTTGCATTTCCATCAACTTCTTATATGTCAACACCGTATATTTTTATGACAGTAAAAACAGGATCATGATGATAAGGTGTTTTATGTAACATGGTATGATTATTGATACAGTATTAATTATGTGTTGGAGTTGAAAAAGGTGCAAGCTTTGTCTGATTTCCATGGAGGTAAAACTGCTCCTCCTTGGAAACTGTTTGGTGGCAATCGTAACGACCACATGAAAAAATAATTGCTCTCATAAAAAATAAAATAAAATATATTAAATATGTAAAATAAGAAAAAAAAATTGAATTCGAGAAGTCTTTTTATATATAAATATAATACTATCTTGTCAAAGTTTCTGATAGGCTTTCATAAATAACTGCTGTTTTTCTTGAGTATTTCTTCTTGCTACTTTATTTTTCTTCCTACACCTCTACATTTGGATTATTTTTGATAATTTTTTATGATTCCAGAGTAGGATTTTTATAAGTAAAAGATGTTTTCATAATAGAGATTCCATAAGTAAAATGTTTTTTCGAAATATGAAATTTAGAAGCTTAAAAACTATTTTGAAATATTCTTTCTGAAACATATTTTTTTAATTTCTAAAATGGTAAATTCAAAATTCATAAAATAGGTTCTGAAAATCATGTTTTGAAAATATTCTGGAAAGAATAATCTGAAAATCATTTTTAAAAAAAAATAAAATGATTTTTTCCAAAAATGATAGGGTGCAGAAAGTTATTTGTTGGGATGCAGGGAGAAACACCAGTTTTCCTTAGTAGTTGGTCCATAGTTGTTCTCGATTCCGGTAGAGGATTAGCCCAATAATGCAAGACCAAATATTTTATTTATTGTTTATTATTTTTAGCACTAATTTATAATTTTAAATAATTAAATTATTTTCATAAATTTTTAAAATTTTCCATTTAAACAATGTATTTTAGTAAACTTTTTAATTCTTTTATAAATAAATTATCCTCTAAAAGTTTTTCATCCCATAAATGTTTTTGACTAAAAACCTTTTTCTTGAAAACTATAGTACGTAGCGTGTCTTAGAATAACCTTTTATCACTGTTTACAATCATGGATGCTGTTTACTTTTCTTATTTGTTTCAATAATGAATGAGAAACTAAAAATGTATCTTATTATTCTTCACACAAACTAAATAGATGTTATTTTTGGATAGACAAGACAAGCATTACAAACAAAAGCTTGGAACTAAAAAGAACTACAAATTAATTATATTAAACATAGAAAACAGGGAAAAGGATCTATCGTTGCAATGCAGAGTAAAAACAGGATCATGTCTTGTTATGATAAGGTGTTTTATGTAATATGTTATGATTATTTCTGGAGATTATTGATACAGTATTAATTATGTATTGGAGTTAAAAAAGGTGGAAGCTTTGTCTAACCTCCGTGTAGGTAAAACTGATAAAAGATTTTATACATCACACACGTATGTTTTAGATTTTTTTTAAAATAGAAAAATATATTAAAATTATAATATAATTATCAAAAATTCAATAAATATTTTTTAAATTAAATATTGAAAATTATAATATAATTATCAGAAATTTAATAAATATTTTTTAAATTAATTATTTTATCTATACACGTTTTATGAATTTCAGTAATTTTTGTCTTGAATACCGAAATACCTTCGGGAGTGTCCGAACTTAATAGTAAATAAGACGATAAACTCGTGTGCCATACCAGTGTTTGTCCGCAATGATGGCATCGACTTAAACAATCCATCTAAATCGAATTTCTTTAGCAATAAAAGATCGCAAATCTAAGAACTAGGTTGATAAAGAAGACTAGTAGTAGTAGGTTCGAACACTGAAAAAATTGTGGAAGGAAGAAGAAGATTAGGCATGTAAATAATTAAGAAGGAGTTTGAGGTTTCCGTTTTGTTTGAAGTTCCGTATAATATATACAACAGAAACATGGTGAAGAAGCTTAACATGCATGCATCAAGAAAAAGAGCAGTGAAGGGTTCATTCATCGTGGTAATGGAATTGAGGGATCCCTGAAGCAGCCCAGAGTCTATCATTGAAGGCAGCTTGCATGTGGTGGGGTATGAAGGGCGTCCGACAGAGGGGGCACGTCCTTTGATCGTACCCCATCCAACGGTCCAGACACCCTCTGTGGAATATGTGGCGGCAGTTTGTCAGCCGTCTGATCTCGTCCTCTCCCTCGAACTCGTACAGACACACCGCGCAGCTCTCCGCCGCCTCCGCCGCCGCCATCTCGGAGAATTTCACCACGGGCAGGATTTCCCGGATGAGCACCGCCGACATGGACTGCAATTCCGGGAGGATCTCCGGCCAGGCAATGTCGGGTTGGAAGAAATCGTGGAAGCCCATGTAGCACAAGAGGAGGGTGAGGAGTTTCCTGATGAGGCCCAATAGGGATAGCAGCTGCACAAGCACCTTGGGCAGTAGCAATTCTGTGTAGCCAACGGGAAAGCCCATGTTTGTGAGTGACAGCAGAAGTGTGTTGAGATGGGGAAGAAGAGGTGACAGTTTGGTTTTGAAGGAGGAGTTAAATAGAGGGGTGAGATTTTGATCTGAAATACCGAAATTGGGGTTTGGTTTTGTTGAGAATGACAGGGATGGAGCATGGACCATGAGATGAAATGGGACAATATTTTGATCATAAAGTAATGACCCCAAAAGCATGTACAGTACTGTGCTTTATGCTACCTTTAACTGCTGTCTTATTCGCTGCTTTCTTCTCTTATTTTAATCTCACACTCTCTCTTTCTCTCTCCTTCCTTGAATCATTGTTCTACTCAGCACAGGCAACCAAATATTCCTATCGATTCTCTGCACCCAACTCCCTCCGTTTCACGTTCTCCTGCTCCTTCCCCTCTTCCTTCCAATCAAAACCTAAACTTGGATTCAATTTCCGTTATAACAATAATCTCCGTTATCACACTACACAAATATAACAATTCATACATATTAAAGTTGGATTCAATTTCCTCTCAAATATCATATTTTTAAGACATCAAAATCTAACATCTTAATTTTAGGTAAACCGAATAATCCAGACTCGTTTTCCTCTTAAATCTAATATTTAAAGAGGTTTAAATATGTAGTTGGATATTTCAGCTTAGCTAGAAATAAAACTAGATTACAATGATTAATGAAGTAGTGTGGATTTACAAATAAAGTTAAACAAAAATGAGTTACTAAGGTATCAGAAAACTACATGTGATCAGTCCAGCTTAAATAAATTGTAGGCAGTGATGGTTTGGTGGGTAAGCACTGTAAAATCAGGGCTGGAGCAGAGCAGTAACAGAGTCACAGCTGGCGTAATTGTTCATGTGACAACAAGATTTTATCCGAAAACCTTGGAACGATGCCTTCTGTCTATAAAATTTTTGGGGGACATTACTCTGTAATCTTAACCACTCAACTTTGGTCATAGGCATTGGGGAGCGTATAAGCCCCACTCATTGAATTGCATTTACGACGGAGCATTCATTCTTTGAACGGAAATTTTCAAAAGCTCCACAAGTTCTTCTATTCAGAACAACGACTTGGACGGACTATTACTGTATATCGTTATACTTCATCTACTTGTACTAATAATTATGTACAAGAAAGCGCGTCAGAATGATACTTCTACGAATACTTTGAAAACTAAATCAGTATTTGTGCCAATTATCTCATAAAAATATATAAAACTAAATTAAACATTACATTTATTTATATTATTTATTAATAGATTTATTAAGTTTGTCATATCATTTTAATTTTTCTACTTATCTCTTATTAACTGATTTTTATATTTAATAAAAAAAATTTATCTTTGTCTCTTATTAACACTAATTCACATAATATTTCTACTAATATTCACAATTGTCTTTATCTTCTTTCCACCTCTCATATCGATACTTTCAATATAACTGGTTCACTTGAAATATCTTCTTTACCACATTAATACTGGGTCAGTGTGAGAAGACATGCAAGTTGTAATTAATTTCCAGATAAGATCATTAATTCATCTGATTCTTTCACTACCAATTTTTATCCTCTCACCAAGAAATTTGTCATTACTGTTGCCCCTCTTATCGCTATCTTCCTTTTCTCTTTATTCAACCATTTACCATTTTTTCTTCCTTTTAGCAAAAAGAAAGAATTCTGTAGTTGTAGCATCTTAAATATCATAATGTTAGTTTGGACTTGGCTTTTCTGGAGAATCACTCTTCCGTGTACAACATCTAAGGAGATTACTTTATTCAAACTCTTTGAAGACTATTCCAGAATAGAGAGGACCATGAAGACCCATTAACTACCACTCCATGATATGATATGACACCTTTTACATCAATCCCTGCTTTCAAATTAAATTTCTACTTTTATAATTAATAAATTATCATTCCAAATATTTTTACTCTGAAAAAAACATTAACCAATAATAGCATGCAATACAAACGAGTGAACTCCCATTTTAGTATTTTAAATATTATACTAGTCTCTAAAAATAAAAAAAATCTAAGCAAATTTATTTAAAAAATTAAAAATTTGTGACATTAACAACAAAAACATGTAGCAAAAGACTAAAATAACAGTAACAAATAATTAAACTAAAAAGCAATATAAAAGTAGGTGACCCCTCTGGTAATAAATGGTAGGTTGGATGGGTGTCCATGACTTAAGCTAATTTGTGTATGCGTTAAAACATGTTTCAGAAGTGCAAGTAGCGTTAAATTTTAGGTACAAATAGATTGATGGCGAGTGAAGAAGTTGACTTACCAACAAAACCCGTGAACGCATCAATATTACTTTTTGGCCATTTTCAACGACATAGTTATCAGACTTCATGCCCACCACATTCTTCATACTCACCACTAATATAAATCAAAGTTGGTTGTACTGATCGGTTTAGGACAAATTAGTCATTTGATTTTGATAATCGATCGACCATGCTAAAACATAGTTAAGACACTTAATCAATTAGACTAACGATAATTATTAAAATTTTCTATGAGTCATAATCATATTACAAATAATGTGAAAAGTATTTATGAGAAATCAGTTAAATACTGATTAACTAAAAGATATTCTTCATATATACCATACCAATATATCTCGTATGAACCAGTGATCACAGTACACATCAGTGGATAACTGACATTCAATCCATCTCAACAAGGATCCATGACTAACACTATAAATAAATCTTAGATAGAGGTGTAAAGTACGTTTTGATCAGTTTACAAATATACACTCTTTACAAAAAGTACTTACTTGTATCTTTTTCAAGTCAATCCCGATCAAACACCAACAATTAGAAAAAAAATTCAAAGAAAAGAACAAAAAGATCACCAACACATTAACCCCATCAGTTCTAAATATCTCGAACCACTTTAAATATATATACTATACACTAGTAAAGATTATTGTTCACCTTGATGAGACTTTAGAAATAAAAAGTAAATTTTTGATGATAAGCTTTTGAGTTGATTTGAAGTTGAAAAAAGAGTGGTTGATTGGTGGCATAATGTAGGGGAGAGAGAGAGATATGATTGAGGGAGATGGGCATATGAAGGAGGCAGAATGGGCTGGAAACATTGGAAGGAGGAGAAGAAGAGTTTAGGCGAATGTGCATTGCTTTTGTTTTGTTTAGTTTGGTTTGGAGCAGCAGTCACTGAGGAGGCACCAGACAGACAGGCAATGGCATGAGCAACGCCAAACTCTCCCTATTCCTAATCTCCTCTGACATCGTGTCTGATGCAGCCACGACACTCTTGGTCCACATTCACTGTTCCTCAATGCCAAAATTAAATTAATCACACTCCAACTTTTACTAATCTCACATTCACCATTTCTCTCTCTACCCTCCTTCTTCTCAATCTTTACTTTTCCCCTCATTTATACATGCCATGTTTCAATTAAGAAAATGATGGTTGCTTAGAACAAGGAGATAAGTCACAAAAAGTTAAAGAACAATTAGAAATCAAAGTTAGAAACTAACAAGACACCATAAACATGTGGAAAGAAAAAGAAAAACAAGATAAAGACAGAAAAAATCAGGATATCAAATGGATTAATAATAACTTGCTAAATTAACCTGTAAAATAAGTATATTTTACTTAAAATTTTAATAGGAGATAAAACATTATATAAATTAAACTTTACTAATTAATCATGATATGATTGTTCTATGTACATGTTATTTGGTGATTGGGGTGAGATACCGAAACAAATAGAGTGGACATTTGATTTCTGATCTTGACAAGTGTTATCACGGTTACATAAATGAAATTATATATTTTAATATAAGAAAAGACAACAACATAATACTTGTGTTTGTGAGTTGGAAATTAATTGTAAATAATTGACTTGTTTTGACTCTAAAAAAAGTGTTGTTAGAAACTTAGGGTAGCATAGCAGTAGGGCAGCCAAGTGGAAGCATGTGAAGATGGAAAGTAGCAGCCTTTAATACTTTATTTGCCACTAATTACGTGGCTACATTTAATTATTTTGATTCTCTCTTAGTTGTGATTAATGCCAAGTGAATTAGGTTATTGGTGCCAAAACCTTGAGTTTACCCATCAGAAATTGCCTGCCACTAGCTAAAGTAAACAAAAGGGGCCTGTGTTAGTGAGAACTTAATTCCATACACCAAAACTTCTCACTCACATCTTTCTGTGCCTCTTCAGTTTAGTCATCACAATTCAAAAAATTAAGGCTAGGAGACACTTAACACCAACTTGCACACATCTGCTATATACCACAAATACATGCAACTTGGTTATGAGCCGTCACTATTTTCTTTTTCCTCGCTCTTAATTTCACATGTGAGACCACGTTTCATGATTGCTGAGGAACACAGAATGCTTCAATTTTTAAAGGAAAACAAAATAGACAAACCAAGGTGCTGTGCGCTGAATGCAGGAAAGGACCACGTATGTACATGCACTTTCTCCCTTCTCCTCTTTTTTAATCATGTATTTCCAACACTAATCATGTACCACGGTGTTGCGAATTCCACGAAAACGTAACTATTATTTTAATCCCATTCTAATTACACTCTTTAACTTTCTCATGTCGATTTAAAAGTATAATTTTGTTTTATTTACTATTACGCTCTAGTTACTATAGTTAGTTTTTTTTTTTTATCTCACTATTACTCATATTAATTTGGTAGAATAGAAAAAGAAAATGAGGATGGCCACTGCATATTTAGAAAATTTAAAAATTACTATTATTCTTTTAGTGTGATTTATTTATCTTCTGTTTTTGGTTTTCTCAGTCTTCAAGTCTCGAGGTCTTCCAGTCAATCCTTCTGTTTCCGTTAAATGATTATGGAAAAACTTGTAAAGATACTCTGACGTTCAAGTTAGTATCAGTCAAATCTGCATGTGTGAAAGTTGAAAAGTTACACATAATGTTTGACGATCTCTACTATTTATACATTTTAATTAGATCCTTACTATCATAAGCTCGTAGAATCTAAAAGAAAGTTAAATTATATCATAATCATGCTTTGTAGATAAATTAGTTTAACATTAATCATCAACGTTTGTAGGATTTTATTTTAATTAAAAGAGATTAGGAAGTTGTCAACTATTCGACCATTCAGTCATCCGATAATAGAACAAATATGTTTAAATATGTGTTGATAATATGAATTCTCATAAAAAAAATGTTCAAAAGACATTGTATAGACCTAGTGACATCTTGCACATAATATAAGATTGAATACTAAACGTGCAGAATAATTAAAAGGTTTATTGGAAAAGGGTGGTGTGAAGTAAGGTGATGAGATGATAGATTGAAAAACAAGTACCTAACCCAAAAAAAGTTCTTTTCTATAGATTTTAGCTATATATGGTACTAGCTATAAGAAAAAAGGTATATGGTACTACTCGTAACTTCCATGTATCTGAGCTGAGAGCACTGCAATATAACAAATTCAAATAGTTAAGCTTTCGAGCACTGCTGACAATGACACGGCTCCACTCCATCGATCGTATCCCCAATTAGAAAGAATTATAATCCTATGCTATTGTATTCCTATTGCCATAACTAGTGTATTTAATTTAATATTCGTTATAATTTTATCTTCAAAACAAATAAGCAATTTGCATTCGTAAACATGTAATGGTATATAATAATAATAATAATTATTATTCTTACAATTTCTTCGAGACCGAATATTCCTTACCGAATTATTCTTGTCTTCTCTTAAACTCTGATCGTTCTTCTTGGAAGTTCAAGAGGGTGTGGTACCTATACCGGTCGGCGCCGAACGACCGGGTGGTTTACGTCGATTAAATCTAATTAAATCCACTACGATTGTTTCGCGTAAAGTGGAAAGCAGTTACAACGACCATTGACTAAGTCGAAGCAAATCCTCTGGATCACTCCCCTAATTTTCAGGACACCATCAAGCACGACCCAGAAACCACTAAACATGTCTTTGACCATCAACTGCTTGGCCCACAGGACCAAGGCCCAAGTCAACCTACTAAAAGAGACGTCTGAGGGGGAAAAAAGGTACGTTTTCATATTATCAGAGAATTCTCACTTGGAAACATCGCTGACTTGAGCGTCGGAGCGCAATCGCAGGTACCCCCACCGGCCGACCGAGGCACGCGAAGAAGAAGGAGACTTGAAGAATAGGACAATCAAGAGTGAAGTAGACACCTTGTATCGACGTGGATCAACATTACTCAGTCCCCAATATCCATACAGGTACAATTGACGCCCACCGTGGGGCCGAGTAATCACTATTCCCAGACCTAGAGGTACCAACACTCGAGGATGGGTTCAACGGCGAACAACAGCAATGATACTGCCACGGAAGAACATAGGATGATACTCCAAACCCTCCAGGTTCAGATGCAGGAGTTGCTCCAGAAGGGAGTCACTGATCAACTACGTCAAGACGAAGAGAAGAAGAGACAAGAAGAGGAACGCCAGCGGCATGCGGAAGAGATAGCTCAGCTGAAAGAGCAGAACAAAAGATTGATGGAGAGACTCGAGCAATCTGAGCGTGAAGGACATTCGCGTGTGCCTTCTCCACCACCACATCAGTCAGGAACAAAGACAATAGCCCAAACAGTAGCCCAAACTATGCCTCCCACATCACTCATTCAGCACACCCATCAGAGTGTGAAGCAGGTAACCCTAAACAGGGTAGCAAACCCGAGAGGCCATCCGTTCACCGATGATATCATAGCCACCCCTCTCCCTGACAAATGGAGAGGCCTAACGATAAATCTTTACGACGGATCCACAGACCCGGACGAACATCTGAATATATTCAGAACTCAAATGACCCTTTACACGACTGATCGGACGGTGTGGTGTAAAGTCTTCCCCACCTCTCT
>Ga0123342_1003309_pt1 | contig 25956 bp, 15 predicted proteins | sample Turbeawhitnodule_FD_89960 | JGI IMG/M metagenome (GOLD analysis project Ga0123342, IMG submission 89960) | Root nodule microbial communities of legume samples collected from Mexico - Turtle bean Mexico white nodule | ecosystem: Host-associated > Plants > Roots > Nodule | place: Mexico: Nepantla...
ACCGGCCGAATGGAACCAGGTATCCTATGCATCATTTTCTTTCTAATTCACGATTTTCTTCTACACATAGTGCATATCTTGCTAACATCACAACCACCAAAGAACCTCACACTTATGCTCAAGATATCCTTGATCCAAATTGGCAAAAAGCAATGGACGAAGAACTTTCTGTCTTGCAGCTAAATCAAACGTGGACCTTGACACGGTTACCCGTCGGATGCAAATGGGTCTATAAAACAAAGTGCAACTTAGATGATAGTGTCGACAAATATAAGGCGTGTCTTGTCGCAAAGGGTACACTTGAAGGTGGTGTTGACTATTTTGAAACTTTTTCACCTACAGCAAAATTAACTTTGAAGTGTCTCCTCACCATTGGAGCAGCCAGAAATTGGTTTGCTCACCAACTAGATGTGCAAAATGCCTTCTTACATGACACATTGCATGAAATTATTTACATGGACTTGTCACCTGGGCATCATCGACTAGAGATGAGAACATTTCATTGTATATAAGTTGGTGCAAACCTCACCTTATAAGCCGGTTTTATGAGGTTGAGTTAGGCTTAAAGCCCACTTCTTAACATGTATCCAAGCCATTTTCGAGTTCATCTTAGCGAGAATTTGTTGGATTTATCAGGCTACCCGTTATCAGACCACTCATAACATATATCTCCATGCACGAGTTAGTAGCCTCGGCGTGAGGGGTGTTGGAGATCCCACATCGACTAGAGATGAGGACATTTTATTGTATATAAATGGGTGCAAACCTCACCTTATAAGTTGGTTTTATGAAGTTGAGTTAGGTTTAAAGCTTACTTCTTAACACATTTCAAGTGCTATTTATTTAAAAAGTAATAAAACATTTTTTATTATAAATACGAAACTTTGCTTAATTAAATTAGTTTTGGGATATTTGATAGTCAAACAGATATCATGTGCTCGGTAAATGAAATATTCTATAATGAGGTTAGTTTATGAAATACTATTTAAATATTTCAATTATTATTTCAGTTCTGAGACGGTGAGTGTTGTTGTATTTTGTGTGGAGTGTATTTCTATGGGAATGACACGAGTTTCATGGAGTTGGAGCAAAGCTTTAAGATATAAAGTCTCATTAACATCATAATAATGTCATGTATATGTCAAATCATAATATCACATAATAATTCACCAAAATAAATGTAATGAGTTAAATTTATGTATCGCATTATCATGCAATTTTTAATTTGTCCAACCATTTAGTTAGTAGTTTAAAACTGCACTGTTAAATTATTACAAAGATCAAATTGGTAAAAAGAAATCGAGATTTGAGGAATAAAAAGAAAAAATAAATAAACTTATGTCTTTCAAACATATCTTGTAACCAGTTTATTTTTTTTCTGTTTTCATTATTTTTTATTTTTTTTATATACTAGCGGAAAAGCGGTAACTCATGCGCTCTTGTAACGGTATATCTATTTTTTATTTATTATTATATGTGTATTTATATTTATTTAAATAAATATAAATATATGTATTCATATTTTTTTAAATATCAAATTATCTATTTATGTTTAAAAAAATATTAAATTATTTTTTAAAGGAAAAATTAAATATTGATATTTGAAATATTTTCTAGATAATATTCAAAAGAAATAAAATTATCCTTAATGAGTATCTTCATTAATTAAATTATAAAAAAGTTATTTTATGTAAAACATATTATTCATAATTCTTTTAATTTTAAAAATTTAAAAATTTTATTTATTAATTTTTTATTTGCATATTCGATTAAAAAAATAAATTGTCACGTATTATTGATTTGTTTGATTTTCATAAGAAAAATAAAAATTGAATTAGAAATAATAAAAAGTAACAAAAAGGTATAATAAAAGTGGAGAAAAAAACAGAAAGTTGTTTAGTGAGCCATAGATTTTTAGTTGGAGAAACAGAATAGCTAAATAGTTAATATATGTTTATTTATATAATTTTGTTATGAAAAAGTAGTTTTCAAAACCAAACTTTATTTATAATATATTCGTATTTATTATAAATTATAAATCTACGCTCTTAATATAAATATGTGAATAATAATATTTTATTTAATTTTAAATATTAGTTTATCTATAATCTGTAGTTTATTTAGATTATTGACATATCCTAAGTACTATAGGATCCAAATTTTCTAACTTTTTAAGTAAAAATCATGTAATTTAACTATTCATATTAATAAAACCAAATTTTAAATTATATTATGAGATATTTATGGATTTTTACTTAAATCTATATTATATAAAAAAATACAAATATAATATATTGCTTGACATACATTTAAATTTTAAAATTGATAACTGTTTTCTATAAAATGATGGTATATTTTTTTTTATCAGCATAAAAAATATAGTATATTAATTTAAAAAAATCAATTATCAAAATTCATTGAAAACAATTTTTTCTTATTCGAAATTCATTATTTGTATTCTTGTTTTTTAAAATCAAAATTAGTGATTTATCATAGTCTTAGAATGAAACGTAATTGTTTTAATATATTATGTTTATTGTGTTATAAATTTAAATTTGTTTAATAAATCTAACTGACTAAAAGTGATAAAAATTATATTGCATGACATTTTTAAAGTGTTTTTTACCATATTGCATGAGATTTGTAAACTTAAAATAAACTTATTATTCATAAATTTATTTGTAAATTTAACTATTATGTTTGTTATGTTTTGACAATATATAGCAATTAGATAATTTATAAATTATTAGGGTAAATTTTCAATCTAGTACCATTTACACTTTTATTTCTCCTAGCACCCTTTTGTTTTTATTTTCCTATCTAACACTCTTTTGTTTTTATTTTTCTATCTAGCACCCTTTTGTTTTTATTTCCCTATCTAACACTCTTTTATTTTTCATTTCCCTATCTAGCACCATTTCAAAAATAAATAAATAAATAATAAAATACTTTTTTTTATAATTATAATTTTGACTGCATTAAAAAAATATTTTTAATGTTTAAAATAGTTAGAAATATAATTAATGAATAAATAAATGAGTTTTTACAAAATAAAAATAAAAAAGTAATAAATTTAAAATGTTTAGTTTAAAAATTATTTTTTTAAGAATGAAAAAAAATAAAAAATTAAACTCTACAACAACATAAAAGTTGAATCTATAAACATAAATTAGTATTTATTTTTATTATTATTGATGTGTAATCATGTTCATTTCAAGTAAAAAATACATGACATAATTATAAAAAAATCAAGTTGAATAAGGACTAATAACAATATTATCGAACAAAAAGTTGTTCATATTATCAAACATCAGGACACACATAAAGGACCTATCTCAATATTACTGGATTGTGCACTTTTCGTCATTAATTATGTTTCATTTTGCACAAACTAATTAATATACAATTGAAGAAAGTATTAAATGAATGACCATCTTTCAATTTTTTTATGATCAACATATCCTTATTTATTATCGCCTTATATCTCTTATATTTATCTTATTTGGATTTTTTTTATATCTTTTATTTTTATCTTATTTTGTTTTGTCTTTATTTTATATCTTTTATGTTTTTAGTTATTAGTTTTTTTCCTGCCATTATTTATTTATTTCTTTTTTTTTTGTTTTTATTTTATTGTTGTTTTTATTTTCTAGACTTATTTATTTTTTGCATTTTTTCTTCTTATTTTTAAGCATTAAGGATAACATTTGCATTAGTTTTTTTTTTTAGAATTTTGCATTTAAATTTAAGAAATTATGAAATAAAATAATAACGAAAATAAAATAATAGAATGAAATAAAAAAAAAGTTGGGTAAAAAAAAAACAGTTATAATGATTTTTATATATATATATATATATATATATTTTGTGTTGATTTTTCTTTTTTTTTCTCTTACTCTCAACCTTCTTTCCAACCATTTCACATACTCTCTCTAAACAAGCTTCTCTGATAGCTTTTCTTGCATTTTTTCTCGCCGATTTTCTTCCCGCCAAACACACTGTTGCGGCCGCTTCACCGATCCTCGTGCTTCTCCTCCGTTTCGGACCTATCTCGGCCGCCTCATTAACATTTGTACGTGATCCATTCTCACTCCACTCAACATTCTCACTAACTTCCTTGCAATTCATTTTCGTCCTCTATTATTCCATTTCTTGATTTTCTCGGAAATATTCAGTGTTTTGGTAGTCTTGAATGAACAAGAGCCTTCAATTTGTGAACTAACTAGTTTGGTAACTCGTTAATGTGCTTTTGTTGGTTCTGGCTGTGGGATGTGATTTTTGGTTTAATTCACTGCATTGACTGCATTGTTGCTAATGTTAAATTAAATTGAAGCCGGTGTTGGATAACTGTGCACGTGTACTAATTTGAATGCGCAATTTGTCCCAATCCTCGACGTTACGGGAAATTGTGGGTAAATGCAGCTGCAATTGCTGCGGCATGTTTTCTTAAAACAAGTGAGATTTTTTTTGCTTAATTCATTTTCTTTGTCCATTCTGTTCATGTCCGAGAAGGCAAGACCTAATAGCTTCCGAAGTATTTTATTTTGGTTAATGTTTTCCTATCTTGAAATTTAGCCTGTAATGTTTCTTGTGATATGTGAATAAGATATTCTAAATGGACATAGCTGTGCTACCCAACTTTAACAGCTGGGAGTTCTTTGTTTCTTTATCCACCCTAATCAAGTCTAGTTGTATCTATTTTGTTTGTTCAGTAGTTGTAGCTGGTAATGGCTCAGAAAGCCCTTTCAAAGTCTTGAGGTAGACGAATTTTGGGTTAGCAAATGTAAAACTATTTACCAAAGTCTTCAACACTAAAGTAATGGTTTTCTTCATTGGGAGATTTATCACTTAATAAAAGTGTACACTCAATCATGATGACACTGATATGTTTGATTGCATTGACAATGCATTTTTAAGATTATAGTTTATAGCTAAAGTTATTCATTAAAGTAAACTATTATTTAGGCAGATATAGACTAGTTTTCTTGTGCTTAGATTCACAACTTGATGTTTAGTTGCAATTTCCCACCTACATTTGGCAAAGCACAAATAGATCAACCACAAGTTTGTGTTTGTGTTCTGTTTTGCATATTGACCTTTTGTTTTGCATATTCTTATTCCATACATAGCAGTCAATCCCAAATAGTGTTGTAGTATACAACAAGTGACCCAACAAATGCTATAGAGGGATAGTGGGTAGCAGGATGGCTGCTGTTTTATGAAGTTTTAAGATACTCATAAGGTGTGTTATATACTACAAGCACACTATGCTGAATAATAACAAAAGTATCTAAAATTAAAGGTATATTAATAATTAATCATTTAAAGCCAGAATTTTGAGTAGGGAGAAAAGAATGGAGGGAAAAGGGGGATGATCTTTGAGTGACTACCGATTTGAAGATGAAAAACGTGTTGTAGAACAATGACAATACCAAAGTTAAAAAGCATATGGGTATTAGAAGATCTTCAATCTTTTTCTTATTTCACACCCACACATATGGTCTACAAACAATTAAGTTTAAAGTTCACTTTTTAAGATGATATAAGACCCTATCCTTATGAGATTTGTTGGATTTATCATGCTACCTACTATAAGACCCTTCTCTATCCTCATGTTTGATATGTTCAACTTTCGACGTGAGGGAGGAAATTCGAGATCTCACATTGACACGAGATATGGTTAAATTATATTAAATTATATTTTCTAAGACTATTTAGTTTAGTTTGATATGAACATGATTTTTAACTTTTCAATCAAGGGTGAAAGGGGGAGAGGAAACAAATTCCCAGCTTTGAACAATTACAAGTGTTTTCTCTTTCTTTCCCCTCTTTAAGTATGTCTTGGCAACATTACCTCATTAGAATTAAATGAACAAATTTTCACATTCTTTCATTTTCATGTATTTCTTTATACTTTATGCAGGTAGTCTAGTCAAAATTGCTTGATAAGCTTTTCAAGTGAGTAGATGCCAATTGCAAAACTTAAATCCTCTAGCACTCCAGATGTCATGGATGCAGAAGAGAAAATAGACACTATAATCAGACAGACTATTGGCAGAGAAACTTCCCTTTCTTTCCCAAGTGTCAATGACAACTCTATACATTGGATTGAATTATTCAATGCTTTAGATTCACAAGGTGTTAACAATTCTTTTTCAGGTTTTGAATGTTCATATCTTTGGAGGTTCATTTTCAAGAGCATTTAGGTGATAACAATTTTTATACATTGGATGTAAGCATGTATTAATCATGTGATATGTATAGCAAGCTTGAAATAGAATAATTAAAAGGAAACAAAATCATGTGATATCTATAACATAGTTAACTTGTGCTTGTCACAGCAGGCACATTTAATTTTGTAAAGCCACTTAGGTCCTAATTAGATAAACTTTTCTGCAGGGCTTATTGGAGAAAATAAGGTAAAATCAATTAAGCTACTCACATAAACTAAAATCAACTTATGTACTTAAATAGAAACACTTTTTATTTACCTTGTCCAGAAAGTCAATGCATTTTACCTTGTTATTTTCTTGACCTATAGGTGTGTATGGGGAAATTTATCCAAAACAAAACCTTATTGGATATCGGTTCTCACTCATTTAGCATTTTCAGGTTGGCCTTTGCTTTATCCTATGAAGGTTCAGTTGCAGAATTGTGACAAGTGTTCTCGAGAGTTTTGCTCCCCCATTAACTATAGAAGGCATATTCGTGTACATCATCGTTTGAAAAAGCTTGATAAGGTATTCTTTTTAGATCTAACAAATAATTATATTATATTAGTTCTTTGTTTACACATTTACCCTTTTATATTTTCTTGTAGATCTAAGCTTGTTTGTTTCTTTTCCTTAAGTTTTCCCATGCTGTTTACGTATTTCAGGATTTTACAAAAACTAGGGATCTTTTAGGAGCATATTGGGATAAGGTGATATTTCATCATTGTGAATCAACATATATGAATAAGACAACTTGTTTTAATGTTTTGATTTTTCTTCATGGTTTTGAATAGCTCTCTGTAGAAGAGGCAAAGGAAGTTGTATCATTGGAAAATGTGGTGCTGGAGGTAAATCTTGTTGCTTCATATATGAAAAAGTTATTTGAACATGAAATTATTTTAATGCTAAATCACCCTGCATGCTATATGCCATATATGAAATATATTAGGCTGAGAATTGGGAGAGATGGGACCATGAGGATTTAAATCACACATCTCTGATGCAATTCATCATATGTTCACTCCTGCCATTTTTAGTTATATCTGTTTGACTCACAACATCCCCTCACCATAGAATCCGAAATTGTTGATGCATTTTCAATTTCAAATGTGATTAGGTTTAGGAGTTTTACAACTTTTCCATTCTTTTGTTTTGACTAGAAATAATCTTTATTTTAAAAGAAATTTTATTAGATATAAAAAAGAAAAAAGTATAAGGAGGGGGAGGGGGAGGATGATGAAAAGCTTAAATTGCAAGCCATGAGCAGAACACCTAAGAGAAGGCATAAACATAGCTCAATTTTGAATTAAAACGGGACTGATGAACTCCCTTAAAAGATGCATATCCAGTTATGGAACCACACATATCATGTAAACTTCCTAAAATTTGTATCCTTACTTTTTACCAAAAGCATTGTAGTGAATCACGTCTGCCTTTGGATGAGAAATTAGGGACACAATGCTCCCCATAACTTATAAAGGCTGTCCCGGGAAATTAATCACCTTACTGCTAGAATAAGTGTCTTCCTTATCCCAGATCTAGATTTGCATTTAACACATTCGAAGAGAGAATAGCACCATTTGTGCAAAATGCTGCAAGCTGTTTTTATTAATCCTGTTATGCCCTACTGTCCAAACAAGAGCTTTCCTTAGAGAGACATATTTTTTAGCCTGTTTTCTTTATACTGAATTTTTAAAGAGGAGTAAGTTGGGAACAAAGCAAAACATATATGGTAACTGAAAGGGCCATCTGTATCCTAGGCAAGCTGGATAAGACATAAACTGCAGTTTCAGAGAGGCAGAACATCCCACATGGTTTCTCCATCTTTTCATCTCTTACTTTTTTTTTGCATGCTGCACATCCCTTATGGTTTCTCATCTTTTCATATCTGATTGTTTTCACATATCCTGTTTTTCATAAATTAATCTAAATATCTTGTTTTTCCTTATTGACAATGCTTTCTAGAAAGTTCCGGGTTCTTCAATTTTAAAATCATTGACAACTCTTCTTCAAAACCAAGGATTTTATGCATTTCCTCGGTATTATCTGATGGCTGGTGCTGCCCTTTTGGTAAGCATTTTCTTGTTAACTTTTGTTAAATTTGTATCTTTGGTATATTAATGCAATATACCTTAATTGTTTGCAGGATATTGTTCAATCTAAATCTTCCAGCTTTCCTATATCTTCCGAAGAGTTGTTCAGCGTTCTTGATAATGCCAGTGAAAAAACATGTTTATGCGGAACAGCAGAATCAGTGAAAAGATATGTATTTGATGGAAATGCGGGAAAAATTGGTCTTGAACCAAAAAACCTAGTTGCTTGCACAAGTTTCTTGCTAGAACAAAAATTGGTAAGTGTCTTAACTTTCAAAATTTGTTCATATAACTCCTCCCTCCTCTCCTTTCTTCATGCCGTGCCTTTTGCATTTGGTTTCAAACTGTGCTTTCTTAAGCATCAAGGGCTGCAGAATAAACCAATGCAATTCAAATGTGTTTTCTCTTTTAATAATTGACTCATGAATTCCAGCTCATGTCATTTCATAATATTTCAAACGTAAGGTCATGATATACCTTGCACGTAAAATACATGATACGAAACCCTAATTGAATTGCTTTTTATAACAAACTAATAATCTCACTTTCCCAATTAGTTCTTTTTATCTGTCATGATGAAGTTTGAGCTTTTGTTCACTAAGGTGATGGCGTGGCTTACTGACAAGGATGCTGAAGCACTTAAGTGTCAAGAGCAATTGGTGGAGGAGGAAGAAGCTGCTCAGAAAAGGTACCTGGGTTAAGAGCAATACAATAGAAGTCTAGTGTTTTTGTATAGGAATCATCTTATTTGAATGAAATTTAGAATGAAGTCCGAACAAAACACTTTTTTTGTTATTGTTTTGTTTTACAATAAACCTATACAGATAAGAACCCTAAAGCAGATCCTAGCACTATTTGAGTTGATAGGCTCTTACGTTAAGAGGATAGATATATATATCCTTGATAAGTCAGCATGAATAACTGTTTTAAAAAAGACAAGGACATAATCAACCAGCAGTAAACTCTCATGGATAGTTTTAGTAAATTTGGTCAGTTCATGTGTGTAAACACTCGTGCATAATACTTTTGCCGTTCCTGCTACTTAGATTTTATGAGTACTTCTAGAATGTGCTTAAATTGATATATGAACATATGATGCTTGTGCCATGATTTCATTTTTCTTATCTTATATTTCAATGAAGTTTATATGATTTCAGCAATGTGAACTTATATAAATAAATCTACTAAGTCATTTGAAGTTATTCTTTATGCTTCTGTTCAACAAAAATTCCTAGAGATATACTCTTGAAAACTGGTCATGAATGGATCATAGGACTCGTTATTTAATAATCCACTCTAATTTTATAGACAAACTGAGATTTTGGAGAGGAAACGCCAGAAGAAGCTTAGACAAAAAGAACAGAAAGCTAGGGAACAAAGACACAAAGCTGAGGCAGAAATTGAAGGCGATATTGACAGTACTGTAAAGGCTTTATCACTGACAGAAGCATCTTCAGATACGTACAATTTTGAAGCTCGTAATCCAAATGTATTTTCAGATAACGTATCTTCACCTGTACTTCTCCAATATCTTGACACCAATGAGGAAATAAATGGGGATACTCATTCAGAGTATGATACCATCCCTGATCAAAATCTGGAGAGATGGTCTGCACATGGGCATATGGGCAAATGGGCTGAAGCTAATGATTTGCTTACAAATCAGATTTCTCCTCTGTCAAAACTTGAAGTCAATCAGAAATATGAAGCCAACCATGATAACAAGGCATCAGCTATTGTCAGTGGTAGTCAAGTATGGAGTCCAAAGTCTGAAGAAGAAATTGACAAGGTGGTTTTAAAAACCACAAAAGAGAAAGAACCGGACCAACTTAAGAATCAAGAAGTTTTGATAGGATCTATATCTGTTAATCTTGACGACGATTGCAGACAATCAGAGGGTAATATGTTGGCTTCTGAAAGGGACTCTATGGTTGAGAATGTGGGCAAGCAGAATAGTTCTCGGGATAAGCTAATGAAAACTGATCGTGTCACGAGTGGCAACAGTCTCTCAATAGTCAAGGTTTGGAGGCCAGTCAGCCGGCTTGAAACGGAAGATCAAGTTCCAGTTCAAAGCGGTGAGACAGATGATGATGATTCAGTTCATGGAAATGTTCGAAATTGGTCAGTTCCAAGTTGTTTAAGGGAGGGTAGTACAGATGGTGATGATATTGGCTTTGAAAAACATTTCTCTCATCCAGAGGGTAGAGCGTATCCTGGTAGCTTCCAGTTCTCCATCCAGGATGCAAAAGCTTTCCTTGCAAAAAGTAAGCTTAGTCACTTCATCCCTTTGTCATGGTTTTTCTATTTTGCTGACTGGGCTGGGTCTTTAATCTATTCTCCCCAAATCAAAACTATTCTCATGCAGGATGGGAAGAAGCTATTTCATCAGATCATGTCACATTGCATCTTACCTCTGACTCAGAATCTTCTGGGTCCCAAGAGACACAGGATTCTATAACAGAAGCGAGTCAATCTTACGATGAGGATAGACGCAACATTGTAGCAAATGCAGATAACAAATTGCCTGCAACCTCCAGAATTGCTAAACCCAAACGCAGATTGAAGAAGTCTGAAAAGGGAATCAAGATAAAGTATGTTCCCAAACAGAAGAGAAATAACTTATGTGATATATAGTTTGACTTTGTTACCATTTAGTTTGCTAGCAGAGGTCCAAGTTTTACCCGATGGTCTTCTGCCACAATGTTGAAAGCAGGTTTTGCCGGAAATTTTCTCTTCCGCCCTTTTCCTCCTAAGATTTCATATGGGATTTTGGCTAGTTAGTTTTTTTTACCATTTTTTAAAAATAAGCTTCTTTTCTTTCCGTACAGGTTTACTTTTAGTTTTTGGATCCATTTGCCTCATCATTATGAGGCTAGATATTTTGTTCCTTTTTTTGGCATAATTGTCTAAATTTTGGTTGTAGTAGTAAAATTCCAAAATGCCCATGTTTTTTTATCTTACCGCTTTCTTGCACTACTCTTCAGGGCAGCGTGTAAAGAATGTTTCGTTCATATCTTAGATATTAGTGCATGGAATGTTGTTTTTTTATCATCTAGTTCTCTTCTTGTAGATGAAAAATTATAGGAATTTAATTAGTACTATATACTAAAAATATAAAGTTTAATTTTACAGTGTGCTTAATCATTAGCTTTTATGCATTATAAGATTGGTAATGTTTGGAATAATTAATATTAACTGTATACTATTTCATGTAGGTTTTTCGTTAGGTTATATAACATGAAATTTGGTTATAATTGTCACTTAAGTTAAATGATCCTTATTGACTAATACCAATCAAATTGAAGAATGTTAAATTAACCTACTTTTTAAGAGTAAAATATAAGTCTCTTATAGATTTACACTTTTATTTTATATGGTCAACAGAGTTCGTAGCTTACTCTACCTTACACCTATTCTTGGGAAAACAAAAAACCATTTTGTATTAATTATAAATAATTTTCCTATTAATTTGTAATATTTGTTATTTATTACGTTGTGTTTATACAATTTTGATATTTTTCTTAGATGCATCTCTTCAAGCATTTCATGCCAGAAGGAATACACCGATAGAATTTGTAGAATATAGTAGTTTTTGTAATTGCGAAGTTGCACATGTCCAAAATTTAGTTTAATATTAGTGCTATTATTATGAGATGTATAAATGATAAATTTTTTTTATCCTTTTTTTATAAAAGAAGTGATGCTAAAGTTTGTAAAAGAGATCAACTTTTCATTCATTATTGAAAAAATGAACAAAATAAAAAGTTAAGGCTTAAATTCAATTTATTTATCTTGTTTATATATATATATATATATATATATATAAATTCATGAACAATATTCCCCTGCTTTGCATTTTTTAATGAGAAATAAATTATATATATTAATAATGTAAAGAAATTGTACCTTTATTAACTATGTAATTTTCTTGTCTACAATCAAAGGATAGATTTAATAATTCGCTCAACTTTTATTACTACCTGCATTCTACTTTATATATATATAAAAAAAAAACTGAATTCACACAGATATAAAAAAATATCTTTATCATAAAATAAAAGTACTGCTACCAGGTCAAATATTAGTTAAAGTTAAAATATCATAAAATAAAAGTAGATAAAAGATGTTTATATTAAAAAAAAAGTGTAGTTTTAGTTACTTATAAATGAGATGAGATGATGGATTCATATAAAATATACAGAAAGCATTATCACATTTCACAACTTGGAACTAACAAGACATGTGTTGCAGGTACAGTTTGGATAGTCAACGTGTACCTTAAACTGGTGTGAACCTGCCATTTGTCAACTAACTTCATCATCATCATTATCATCATCATCAAACTTTTCTTCCTCTTTCCATCATTCTCGTAATTATCTGACATTCTCATTCTCAAGGTCCTATCTTTCCGCTCCATTGGGAAACCAACCCATCAATAAATTTCCCAAAACCCATCAACTTTCTTTCTTTACATGCATTCACAACCACAAAATGAAATCACAATTCAACAAAACCCATCAATTTCTCCATAACAAAAAGACTGAACTTTCATTTTCATTCTGAATACAACCAAAGACACACAAATCCAGCCCTGCATCAGTCCTTCAATTCAACATGTCAGGTGGTGTTGGTCCAACTGCCTGTGACATTAGCCTCCCAAAAGAAAGTGAACTTGATTACAAAGAACAACAAGACCAACCACCTAAGAATTTCAACAAATCCACCCCACAAAACAATCTGGGTTTTCTCTCATTCAACCAGCTCAATTCCCTGGTTGTGGTAATTGTCTTGTCTGCCAGCGGCATGGTCAGCCCAGAAGACTTTGCCTTTGTCTTCTTCTCCCTATTTTACATGTACTTCATATCCAAGGTGGCTTTCCCCCCTCTTAAACCTTCAAGGGACCCCCAATTTTTCAACCCCCAAAGCAAGCTCCTTCAACTTTATGTGCTCATAGGGTCCACCATTGGCCTTTTCGCTCCAATAGCCTATATATTAGAGGGTGTTTTTGAGGGTGACAAGGAAGGGATCAGAGCAGCAGCACCCCATGTTTTTCTCTTGGCCAGCCAAGTTTTCATGGAAGGGGTGGCATCATCACAAACATTCTCAGATCCAATTAGAGCCTTTGTTCCTGCCTTCTATAATGCAAGGAGGATTTTCACCATTGTGGATTGGGTTAGAAGTGAGGTGTACAAGAATGATGAGCACAGTGGATCTGCTTGGAGGGTTAATGTGGGGAGAGCACTTGCACTGACTAACATGGCTTTCTGGTCTTTCAATCTATTTGGGTTCATGTTGCCATTGTATCTTCCAAAAGTTTTGAAGGCCTATTACTCAGGCTACAATGAGAAAGATCGATGAAGGAAGTTTACTTACATAACATAGAATAGACATGCATTTTATTTTTATGTATAAGGTCATGAACCACAATTTACCTGCCTTTTCTCTATAAATGTATTTATGTATTTCACTACTGTAGGCATATACTATGTATACTCCTAGTTATCAATAATAATTATTTTACATATACCTTTTTCTCTTACTTCCACCAACTTTTTTAATAATAACATATTATATTTAATTAATAAAAATAAATATACACAAAATTTTAAAATAAAATAGTATTATTATTTGTTGTTAAATGAGAGTGTGAAAATAAAATTATTCTTCAATGTTTAAAAAAAATGTGTATTTAAATTGTTTTGATCTTGATTTTTAAATACTATTCATTACAAGAAAAATAGGATATTTCATTGGTCAAAAACGAACGCAAATGAGCAAAAATTGACGCCTAAACGTCATATTTACGTCGGCGAACCATTCGCTAAAAAACCCGCGGAAACAAAGTAACATTTTTGTCGGCCAACGCATGCGACACATATTGCGTGGACCAAGCAGACGAAAAACGGACGAAAATGTCGTCATCCAGGCTGATGTAAAAGCAACACAATATCGTCGGCTTATGTGTGGGTCAAACCAACACAAATGTATAAAAACGTCTGTGTCGGTTTGGCCAATGAACAAGAAAAAAAATTGACATCAGATTTTGCATCGGTTTAGCTTACGCAAAGACCGACGCATAAATTAATATAAAAAAAATAAAAAATTTGTGTGGGCTTGACCGACGCATAAATGACAGCAAAAAAAAACATGTATTTTGTTCTAGCCATTTCACCATGTAACACAACAAATATCAAACCAATTATATTCAAAATTGAACACAACAAATTGCTATCATTCACACCACATTCACAATACAAAAATCATTCAAATAGTTAAACAAAGTCATTCAGATAATTTCATTCATCCAAATATTCAAAGTGAATATGAATACATAAAAAAAAAAACTTAAAATTAAAATTGTACTTTAGAAATTAACTAAAAGTACTAAAACATAAAATGTTGGATAATTCAATTGCATAAAAAGAGTGCAAATGAAAATATAAAATGGATCCCATGAAGTAGAAAAAGCAGTGATGTGATATGTGAAAACCTGTAAAAAAAATACAAACAATGTGAATAAATAAATGTAAATAACTAAAATACTTAGTATATAATAAAAATGTGAAATAATTAAACTTAGTATCAAAGTGTTTCCAAACTTTCCCATCAGATGGATGTCACAAAACATCATCATTAGTTTTGTTTTCATAATGCCATCGCATTTGCCTTGCTGACTCCATTAACGTATATAGTCTTTGTAATTGTGGTATGATAAGCAAATAAAAAATTCTTTTTATCGACACTCTTTTGTATGTTTTGTTATGACCCTTTGGAGGCAAGTACCTAAGAAGACTACAAAATTTGCACTCATTTAATTCTATGTCATCCTTGTAATACAACATGCATCCAAGCTCACAACAATCAATCTTGACAGCCTTCAAGCCGAGAGTAGAGATAATTTTTTTTGCTTCATAATAAGTCTTGGGTATGCAATTCTCTATTGGAGCTACATCAAGTAACATTTCAATGAAATAATCTAAACATTTTTCAATTGTGTGCCAATTGGTTCTAGTGCCCAAAAGCCTTATGGCTATTGACAATTTAGACTGAGTTGCTCCATCATAAATGGGTTGATGAGCAGATGCTAACATATCATAAAACTTTTATGCTTCAGCGTTAGGTTGTTCTTCTACATTCTCGATAACATTGGCATAACGAATTCTTATATCACTTTCTTGCATGTATGAATTGTTCACCATTTCGGCTAATGACCCAAAGTCATCATCACGCCTAATGTTATCATAACTGGTGGATGCAATGTTTAAGTTAACCTCATTTGTTCTTGCTTCTCCGTGATAAATCCATACCCTGTAGTTGGATTGAAACCCATGTTGAAGCAGATGACTCCTGACATGAGAAGGTTTGAGAATTTTCTCACAACAACATTTCACACACAAACACCTTTGTTAAAAATGTAGGCCTTAAAAAGACGGGGTTGAATTGTTTATGAAAGATTTTCACAAAATGTTGAAGGTAGATTGAAAGACAATGAAGAATCAAAGAAGTAGAAATCAATTCAACCAATTTCAAAACTGTTTTTAATGTGATTCTAGAAAATTAATCGGTTGTTTATGCGAAACAATCGGTTGTTTTTATCAACAGTGTTAAAAACAAAGCAAAAGCATATTTAAAAGAGACTAGGGATAGAGAGATCAACACAAAGAGTTTATACTCATTCACTCTTTACCAAAAGCAACATCCAGTCCTCAGAAACCTCTGAGAATTCAATAAGCAATCAAAACCTTGATTACACAACACCCACCAAAGTGGTGATCTTGAACTTTTCAAGAACACACACCACATTTGGCAAAAACACCTCAAATCTCATAATAACCTCTGAATTTGCATAACACCAGTCTTTACAGAAATACAGTAGTCAAGAGAGAAATGAATGAATACACCTGGGTACAATCTCATATTAAAGTAAAAAGAATACAATGCAATCCTATTCCACTCTTAGAAAAAGATCCAAAGCTTGAATCAATCTTGGAAAAACTTGATTTGAAAGTATTCTCTTGAATCAATAACAACCAGGAGCGTATAACCACTTATTTATACATCAAACAGTTGTTAAAAACATTTAATGTAAGAGCCAAAACAGTTTTAAATCAATTAAATCAGATCAAATAAACTTAACACAATTTTGTTAAGATTTTCAAAAAAACAACCGATTGAAAACACAAAACAATTGGTTGAATTGGCTTGATAGCAAGGTCAACCAATTTCAAGCTTTTTCAAATCCTTTTCAAAATACTCTAACTGTAAAACAACCGGTTGAATCGAAATTTCAAAAGGTTGAGTTTTCACTTTCTTTAGAAAACATTTTTTTTTCAAAAGAACTTGAATCAAACAATCTTGGATCATAACCTTGAGTGGATTAACAAATTCAAACTACACAAGACACACACACAACCAGCAGCAGGGTCTTCAAGCAATCCACTTGGATTTGGAGACATTAAAGCCTATGTTCAACAACCTTACCCCTCCATCTGATATGTATGAAACTTGATTCATTGCCTTAGAAACAAAATCATGAACGCCATCTATGAAAGGTTGTCTCAATCTTCTTGAAGAATCAAGCATTTCATAGATTCAATCTCGATCTATTGTTTTGCATGTTGATGATGAAATTATCAACACTTAATCATATACTTTTACCCTACATACGATCTAATACATGAATCATGTGGATATTAGTGTCCAATGCACTGCATATTTCACATGTGAATTTTATTTTTTAAACTTAGTATGTTAAATATTTAAAACATACTCATTCATGTGATTAATTATTGTGTTAGTGTAAGAATACAGTATTTGTAAATCCTAGACGATTAGGATACAATAATGTTCGAGTTGAATATAGTACAATAATTCATATATTGAAATTAATTATCATGGTAGTGTAAGAATTTTGTACTTGTAAATCCTAGACGAATAGGATACAATTAGGTTCGAGCTAAATATAATACAATAATTCATACATTGAATTTTGACTTAACGTATACATGTAAACATCATAATTTCATTTACACATATACGTATAAACATTGTAACTCATACATCGAAATTTCATTTAACGTGAACATATAAATATCGTAATTCATAAATCGTAATTTCATTTAACGCATACGTATAAAAATTAAACAAATTATCTTAATTCAACTTTTATTTGTCACAATTTTTAAAATATTTTAGTTATTTGAAACTTGGGCCAATTTCATTTCTAGACCCACTAGTTCACTTTTACTCTATGCAGCCCCTATTTATTTTATACACCCCGACATCACTTTTTTAAATTTTCTTGAAAAAGTTAGCCCAATCTGCTGCCCACATATTTTACTCTCTACAGCCCCTATGTAATTTATACACCCCCACGTCACTATTTGTAATTTTCTTTAAAAAGTTAGCCCAATCTGCTGCAAATATTTTTTACTCTCTGCAGCCCTTATTTAATTTATACACCCCTACGTCACTATTTGTAATTTTCTGGCCCATTCTGCTGCTAATAATTTTTACTCTCTTTGGCCCCTATTTAATTTCTACATCCCACGTTACTATTTGTAATTTTTTGGCCCAATCTGCAGCTCATATTTTTTACTCTCTGCAGCCTCTACTTAATATCTACACTTCCATATCACTAAAAATAATTTCCTTCAAAAAGTTGGCCCAATCTGCTGCCCATATTTTATCCCATTATGCAGCACCTATTTATTTTGTACACCCACCAGCTTTTTTTTTAAAATAACCAATGGAATAGTGAAAAAAATTATTCTCAGCAGCACCGATATTTTTTTTTAAAACACAATAGAAAAATGAAAAACTTCTAAATGTATTTAATTATTGAAACATAATCAGTGAGAAAAAAAATAAAACTTCTAAATTTCTATTGAACTTAATTATTACAATATAACCATTAACTCAACATAATCAATGGAAAAAATAAAGAAAAACTTCTAAATCTACATTATTACAAGATATTCAATGAAAAAAAAATTACAAACGCAATTTCCTAAATTATTTTTAAACGGTAATAAATTTTTTTCCAAAACAAATTATGACTTATTTTATTAATTTCCTATCATTTTATTTAATTCTCTATCCTTTTATTAATTAACTCTCCAAAATTTTCAGGAATATTATGTTAATTATTAAACTCAAACTTTAATTCTCATTTCAACGATATTATGTCAATTATTAAATTCAAGTCCATACAAATTTAAAAAGTTTGAGGTAACCTATGAATGATAATGAAAGAGATATTTTGGTTACTTTACATTTATTTAACAATTGAGTTTATTTTAGATTTTAAAAGATTTTTAATATGTCCATATTGAATTAACTTGTTCAGAAATTTTGGAATTTTAATTTCATACATGTATATGATGACTAACATATTAAGAATTTAAGTTTCAGTTAAGTTAAAATGTATGTGAGATTACATTCACAAAGCAACAACAAAGCAACAAAACAACACAACAATAATCCCAAAAAAAATGTGAAATTTCAAAACTTTACTTCCAATGTTGGAGCAGCGACGGTGGAAGTTGACCGTCGTGGAGCAGGAGGTGGAGCTCAATAGCAACGATAAAGGCTGAAGCTGAAAGGATGAGAAAAAAACTTAGAGAGGGAGCGGAAACGAAGAAAAAGAAAAAACTGAAGATTAAAATAAAAAAAAAAGACAACCGAAGAACAATGTCAGACCAGTCACGGCGACACGGTGCAGTGCAGTGGAGACGCAACGATGACAACGACAAACGGTTAACTGGAGTAGGTGAACTGAAGCGACGATTGGAGGCAAAGTGCGAAAAGAAAACTGAAATTAGGTTTTGTAATTTGGAAAAAAGTGGGAATTGAGCGGGGCAGCGAAATTTTTGGTTTAAATAGGATAGACTATGCGACGCAAACCTCCTTTTATAAAACTTTATTTTAAATTCATTTAAAAAATTAAAAAATTTAATTCAATTTATACAAAAAAAATATTTTAATTTATACAACAAATAAATTAATTTAATGTATACAAAAAATGCATTTAATTTATACAACAAAAACTTTCTTTAATTCATACAAAATAATTTAATTTAATTTAATTTATTCAAAAAAATAATTTAATTTATACAAAAATATTCATTTAATTTATACAACAAAAAGTTACTTTAATTTATACAAAAAATAATAATTTCAATTATACAACATAAAATTGATTTAATTTATCCAACAAAAAATTAAATTAAATTATACAAAAAAAATTAATTTATACAAAAAAAATTAATTTATACCAAAAAAATTAATTTAATTTATACAAAATAATTAATTTCATTTATACAAACGACAAATTAATTTAATTTATACAAAAAAATAAATACATAATTCAATTAAATTTTGGTTTGGAAAATCATTTATCCTTAAAAGTGTTCTTTCTATCTACTATTATCTAAAAATAATCAATTTATTAATGTCTTGACGAAACAAAAAAAAAAAAAACTCTTAAGGTGTGATATTGAAAAAAGGTTCCCTTTCAGATCAAACAATTCCATCAAATTAAGTCTAATTTGTATGTGTCATAGCATCTACTATCACAAATATCAATGAACCCTATTATTGAAATTGCTCATGATACCCTCTTTTTGCTTTTACAATCCAATTCTTAGTTCAACTCTTACCTTACTAACTGCAATAAAAAAAACAAGTACATATGCTCCACCTAAAATGGTAATGGGCTAGGGTCATGAACTTATAATCCAAAATCTAATGATCAACTCTATTCCATGATTCTAATTTCATTCTATACCGAACTCATTCGAAATGGAGTTATATATGTTACATTTATTAAGAACTAAGTCTACTAAAATTACTATGTCAAAGACCTATTATTCATGCAATGAGAATTGTTTTAGATGGTACAACATTTATATTCCTTAATACTTGGTCGATGACATGTGTAGCAGAAGGAGGAGATCCAGTAGTTGTCACCACACCCTCAACACGATGGACAACAGTAAAAAAATGGAAGGAAGAAAACAATTTGGAAGAAGTTTTGGTTGTTTAGAAGTTTATTATGGGTGTAGTCTATTAAGGAGTGGTGTGGTATACTGATATGGAACCGTTGTGAGCACACAGGAGTCACAGATTTTCCTGTCAAAGGGTTGGTGTGTTGGAGCGGGTCTACAGAACAGGGAGCAGATGGAGTAAAGTGGTTTAAGCCTAGTAAAGGAGGTAATCTGGAGGCTGAAGGCTCGAAAGAGACATGGAGGATTATTAGGAGACTATATCTCTTGAAGTAGATATCTCAGGTCTACGAAAACAGTATGAACTCATACATATCCCCTAGTTTCTAACCCAAGTGGCTGGTATATAAAGGTGGGTGGGTGCAAGGGCCATCCAGGAATTATGGTCTTGTTAAACCTGAGCCTCTTAAAGAGTTCATATCAGTCTTATGATGCTGAGAATCTTGTCCTCTTTGTGCATCTCCTGGTGGGACACAGGTGTGAAGACCCTTGGGATCTATGCTCAACGTTTTTTCTTGTAGCTTCTTTTTTGCTTGCCTCTCCTTAGGTTCCTGAGGAAGGTTTGGTGGTAGATAGTGTTAGAGTTGCTATAGCTTTGTTAAAACATCCTTGGATCTGTCCTTGGAGTTGTAAAGCCTTGGTTTACGTGTTAGAAGCTTTTATATGTATGGTCCTGTTAGTATCCATCAGAGGGGTGTAATAGTATTAGTTCTGTATATGAGTTGGGATACCCCTGAAGTATCCCTCTTAATTTTATTTATTCATTACTGATAAAAAAAAGAGGTCGATGACATAAAGTAAAAGAAACTAAATTTATGAATATGTTCTTTAGTGCATTGGGGAATTGTATTAACACACTTATATGAAATATTGCACATGTGTCATCTCGTGACTCAAAACTTACTACATTATCATGTGTTTCAGTTGGAAAACATCAATTTCTTTTGAAGATCATATTTAATTACTATAAGAATTGCATTTATAGAACATGTGGTCAAGTTTATGACACTTTGGGTATTGTAGCAATCTAAGAATTAAGAATAAGTTACTTATTCACACACTTAGTCTTAATATGATCTTATGCTTCATTTATGAGAAGTAACATCTTTTAAATCACAATGGATATCAAAGCAAAATCGTCAGTTCATTCATCCATTACAGTGATATGGCATGCAAATTTATTTAAGTTGTCAATCAAAAAATTTATCTCACTTTTTATTTTCTTTTAGTTTACTTTCAGATTTTAAGATAAAATTGACTTTCTATTTTTAAATACATCCATTACATTTTACATTAATTAATTACTTCGTGTTAAATTTATATTCCTAAATTGATGTATATTTTATATAATATTTATAAAATTTAAATACGTATTTTTTTACTCACTTATTATTTTTCTAGATTTTTCAATTCTTTATAAACTTTTTAAGATAAATTATTTAATTAATATTAAACACTTAATCAATTAAATAAATTTAATTTAACTAACTTATATCAAAATTTTCAAAATTAAAATATTTATTACAATATTATAAATTAAATAAATTTAAAATAAATAATTTTTAAGAAATTATAATATTTTATATAACATTTAAAAAATTTAAATACGTATTTTCTTTTACTCAATTATTATTTTTCTACACTTTTCAATTCTTTCTAACCTTTTAAAGATAATTTCTTTAAATAAATTTAAAATCAAACACTCAATCAATTTAATTAATTTAATTTAATTAACTTATATCAACTTTTAAAATTAAATTTTTTATTATAATATTAAAAAAATGAAAGTTAAAATAAATAAAATTAAAAATTAAAATATTTATTACAATATTATACATTAAATAAATTTAAAATAAATAAGCTTTAAAATATTAAAATATAACTATACGTCGGTTACGATCGACGCAACATACTTTTTTTCTAAAAGTATCATTGTCTAGGCCAACACACAACTTAAATTAAGTGTCAGTAAATGAAAATATATATTTTTTTTCAAAATATCTTCGTGCGTCTGTTATGCGTCGGAGAACCCTCGAAAATCAATTTTGTGTCAATTTTGGATGGGTTTAGCCAACGGGAAACACGTCTACACTAGGTTGATGCAAATATCCAGTAGTTAATCACGCGTTTTCTTGTACTGATTACATTTCTTGTACTAATTACAAAAAAAAATATTTTACAATAATTATTTATTAGATTTTACATTAGTTAAGACATCAATGTAGATGTTGTCATTGTAAAAAGTGAGACATTTTTTACATCGATTACAACCCAATGTAATATGTACATATTTACGAATCAATGTAACATCATTGATAAATGCTTTGTGACAAAAAAAATGACACATATTATATCGGTTGAAAGTCATAATCATGTAAAGAGACACGTATAACATTGGTTATGGTCCCAACCCACTCCATCAATATGTGTCAAAAGAATTTAAACATTTAAACCTGTAACTAGAAAGATATTGCATACTAGATTATCAACGAAAATAAGGTTTAGTATTCATCCAAACTAATGAATACTTCAATTAAAATATATGAAAATTTCAATATAAAAGCATTAAAACATAACTAAAGTAACTATTTTTGTTAATAAAAACAAAAATAGTAATATGAAATGGAAATGTCTATAGTACCAAACATAATTCTAAATCCTAACTAACACAAATTTCTAATACGTATAAAATATCTTGCACATTCGTGACAAATATGTTCAATTGTGTTTATGTCCAATGACTAGTCGGTAGTAAAAAGCCGAATTATACAATAAATATTAGTTTTTTCCACAATAGCATATAAGAAAATCTCTAATTGATTTTTTTTTCCAACATACTTATGTTGTTTTAATACCTATTTCCAATAATCAACAATGTTGACATGGACTATGATTCACATCCAATGCAAGAGATAACAGTCATATTAATAACTTTTTTATTGCCTATTGCACTAGTATATGACATTACACTAAGTTAATTTATTAAAAGTAAAAAAGATTATTTTAATAGTTATAATGAAGAATTAAATATCTTAGGCTAAATCCTATATACATGAAGTGAATTACTATCTAAGACATTGCATGCATTAATAACACTAAAAAGAAAAGTCATTATTAATTTACAATGTCATTATATGAACTACAAAAACAAGTTGTTTTATAATTAAAATATACTTTTACTACAACTTTCATATATGCACTTGGTTTTCTATGTAACGAATAAAATCTCACGGCGATATTAACACTAGGACAAATAAGCATTAATTGCCAATGAGACTTAAATAAAGCTAATTGATTAGTGATGTTATATTAATTATGTACAACTAAATGTAGTGAGTTTTACATAATTAATAAAATGGGTCATGTAAATCTTCTTTCTGAATTCATGAATCCACCATTAAATGTATGTCTGACCATTGAACGTATGTCAAATATTCCATTTTCTATTCCCACATCTTTGTATAGATTGAGGCTCAAGGAAACAATAGATTTCAGCATTACCCATGTTGACAATTAATTGATTTTAATACCTACAATATTAATACAAATATTAATGTCTAAGTACGTCTCATGAAACATAAGTTAAATAAGTGATATATAGATATTTAAAGTGTACTCACATCATCCAAAGTTGAATGAATGCAATGTTCACAACTAATTACCCTGTATGATTTCAAAGACGTCCTGCATATTTATGTATAATCATATATTACCATTTTAATGCAAAATATTGTTGCATCCCAAGGAATGACACAAGAAGCCTGAAACAATTCATGTGAGATCCTAACCAACTTCTAAATTGGATTAACATTTTAGTGGACTTGTGGTTGAGGCTCACAACTAAAATCATATGCAATTGTGACCTTATATCTCCTCCTAAGTTCTTGTAAAACAAAATAATAAACATTGTGTATCAATCTAACTAACATGAAGAGAAATTTATGAAATATACCTGATTATTTTTTAAAATGATTTTAATCAGGTGTGTAGGCCATGCAAGGAATGTTCCAAGTGTCTCTCCCACTAATTAAACTTCCATTATGGGCATTGGAACTGAAGCATTTCCATATCTAACTTCTTCAGCCATCACTCTACTCAAATCATCATGCATGGACACGATGTGCATATTCTTACACTTTTCCTGTTTCTAATTATCTACAGAGATTTGTGCCTTTATAATGACATTTCAAATAAAGAATAAAAGTATTTTAAAGTCTGAAAAGTTATGTTGATAAAGGACAAGACAATCTCATTACATGGTTTGATAAGACGATCCATTAGACAATCTTCCTAGACCATCAACAGTTGAGTATATACAAATCTTGCAAACAATTTTTGAACACTATTTGAAAGGATTCACAATTGAATTTGTTAGGAAACGACTTGGGGTCAACTAACCTTATTTATACTATTATCTTTTTTTTTATGTTGGACTATATAACACTACGTTAGATGGTCTATACTGGAATTATTTTAATTTGGTTGAGGAACGACAAAGATCAAGGATCTTCTCCAACAAACAACCTACATCGATATGATATATCATTATGTATTTCTTCATCCTATAATTCTTCAGTAGTAAACCTACCTTTTCTACTAACACAACCATAAACTAGAAGTACATATGTGTAATGTAACATTTTTTTTTCCACACGCATTGCATATATGCATTATGTAATATCTAACTTTGACCAATATGAAAGTTCAAAGAACATTGATTTCTTCTTCCATATGTTTTTCACAATATTTTTCTTGTGTTTTTTTAATGTCACTTCAACTTGGCACACTCACTCATACACTTGCTCACCAGTTAAGGGTGGAGTTGTAGTTTTGTCCTCCTAACATCCATTGAAAGTCTTATTTAACCTATGGTAAGGGTGATTACATTTCAAAATGTTGCGATGGTCAATGTAAGATGTCTTCTTCTCATAATTTAGTTGATGGTAACGTATGATCTCTTCACATATCGGGCAAGTGTGATGTCCTTTAACATTATAATTGCCCAAATTTTCATTTACTGAAAAATTATTAATGGTGCAAAATAACAATGCAAATTTGTGTGCCACTTAAATTACCATAAGGATTCATTACATCAGTTGTAAAAAAAAGATTTCTTAGATCATTCCCAAACTTAGGATACAAACAATTAATTTTCTTCCACTACAATAAACATGATATTAGCATAATCATTTGAAGCTCGTTGAAATTTGACTAAGCTCACAGGAGTTTTATTGTGGGAGACCAACTTTTAAATATGATACAATCTTTAAAAGAGTATAACAACCTCTTTAAATACTCCAAAAGCTGTTAAAAACATTTAAATCAGGAGCCTATTCAATTAGAAAACATTTAAAACTGATTTGCAAACATAACAGAAATTTGTTAGAATGTATGGCTTTAAACTAGAGGGGGGTGAATGGTTTAAAGAGGGTTTTCACAAACTTTTTAGTCTAGAATGAAATTCCTTCAAGAAAACTTGATTCAGAATTCAGTTTGCCAAAAACACAAAGCAATTTAGCACAACACCAGAAAAACAATCGGTTGTTTATACCAGTTAACAAATATAAACTGAAATTAAAGAGTTCAAGGGATAGAGAGATTGCACACACAGTTTATACTGGTTCACTCTTAAACCAAGAGCTACAT
>Ga0123342_1003310_pt1 | contig 25954 bp, 11 predicted proteins | sample Turbeawhitnodule_FD_89960 | JGI IMG/M metagenome (GOLD analysis project Ga0123342, IMG submission 89960) | Root nodule microbial communities of legume samples collected from Mexico - Turtle bean Mexico white nodule | ecosystem: Host-associated > Plants > Roots > Nodule | place: Mexico: Nepantla...
ATATATATATATATATATAACATTAAGTTACATGTATATTTTAGAAAATGAAATGTGAAATTATGAAATGTTGATCGAAAAAGTAACGAGTGATAATTAAATTTTTGGTAATCTATTATTTGTTTTTTTATTATATTGAGAAATTAGTAACTAGAAACACTTTTAAATATATTTTAAAAACATACAAATAAATAAAAAATAAATAAATTAAAATAAAAAATAATTAAAACAGTTTATTTCGATATCAAGTTTGAAAGATAGTGTCGTTATAGTTAATCATCACATTTTAGGTATTGTCTGTTTTAGAAGTTGGTGTTCCGTCACAATTTTATTTTTGAAAAGCATTTCGGTGGATTGGAAGAAGAAATATATAAACTATCATTGTTCTCGACTTCTGAACGATGTGAAACTATATCAACTATATCAGAACATAATTGATATCGACTTTACCAAAACCTAATTGATGATAGTGAGTAAATAATCAACAGTATGAAACAACTAATATCATCAAATCTATTGCTAAATTTTTTTCAAGATTTGTGAAAACATTTACTCTTTTGAGTCATATCCCTAGCTAAAGTCACATTTTCATATGCTATATTGAAGTTAAAATAACACCCTCACCCACACAAAGGACCACTAGCTATGAATTGGTGCAAAATTAATATTATTTGATGAATACAAGTGTCTCTACCTAACCTGAGTTGTCTTCAAAGAGAATGGAGACAAAGTTATGACCAACATTTATAAAAGATGGTAGTTTGGATTAAAGAATGACCAATGAGTAAAGATAAATAAATGAGAATATTATTAAAAATATGCAGTCAAGGATTACATCAATGTTCATCTATACATGTGTAATATATTTTATTTTAAATATTATATTATATATCTAAGGTATGAGGTCGAATATATAAATACATTCACACCTATTTTTTTATATTATAATATAATATATATTTTAAAAATATTGCAATTTTTTTTATTAGAGTATTAAAGTGAAAAAAAGCTTTATTCAATGTAAAATGCTTGAAGTGACACATTTTATAAAAAAATATGCATAAATACTACATTTTAACTCAAATTCATTTAGTGGGTAATTTTTCTTCTCATAAAATTATTCATATATTTTGTACGAGGTAGAATTTAAAATGCTTAAATTGTAAATATTATATTATTATACATTTTGGTGGATAAATACTACAACTTAATTCAAATTTGTTTGATGGTTACTTTCCCTCTCTTTTTGGAAAATTCTGTTGATAATCATTTAATTCGATTTTTTTTCAACACTGAAGCATATTTTTTCTTTCCCTATGAAATACATGTTTAATGAACTTCCTGTATAATTTAATAAACATTTTCTCCTTTATTGAAATAAATTATATTGTTGTCTTTAATTATTTAATTCAATTCATTTTTATTCAACACTGAGTACAATGAGGTTTTTATTAACAACTTTAAATAACATTGAACTATTATTTAAGCTTGTGTTCTTATACTTTGACTATTAATAAAATAATAAGCTTCTATTTTTAATTACTTTTATATATGCTTTTAGAAATATTATTTAATATTATATATATATATAAATTGAGTAAATAATTTTATGAAAAGTCATTTCTTAACTTGAAAATATCATTAAATTAGTTTTAAAAAATCATTAATGGCATTAATAAATTAAATTTAATATTTTTTGAAACACTACTCATAAACATGAAATGATATGAATTTGATGAGGTTGTAACTGTTGCTTTTGAATCAATAACTCCAACTTATTAATTGTTTATTTGTTTTAAACTAATAGAGCCATAAATATTGTAGGTTCAAAGTTCACAGATCACTAGAAAAGTGCCCTACAAAAATCCACATGTCATGGCTATATGTTAATTCAGTTTCAACTTTTAAGGAATCCACCCTCCAACCAATTTGACAAAGTTAATGCTTAACCTAAACCCCTCAATTACCAAACTACCCTTTCCCTTAATTCAAAACAAAGGGTAAACATCAGTGTCTGTCGACACCCAATAGTTGTAACGCAAAGGGTATAAAAGTAATTTACCTCACACGACCAGATCTCGCAAGCCATCCTAGTATGTTACCATAAATCTAAGATTATTATTATTAAAAGTAAACACTCAACTTTGAGTTTACTTAGAAAATTCATAATATTTTTATATTGAATAATTTTTATTTTTTTTTACAAATCTACTATCACATAAAAAAGATATTTTTAAAAAATGGGTATGTTATATATTTATATTTATATATGTAAATGGATGATTTTTTTAAGAATTTATGCAGATGAAACTTTTGGGATAGAAGTTTAAATATTTACTTTTGAGATAAATAAAACAAAAACAGAAAAGCTTCACTCATTCAGTTGTTGTCACTCTTGTGTGATGAAACTGGCTTTCACTTTTGAGTCAATAGTCAACAATGCAATGGCACTGAGCCACATATATTATATTATTATTTCTTCAGAAACAATCTTTATCATCATTAATAAATTTTTAACCTTTCCCTTTTTTTCCTGCATAGTTTCACCAAGATTTTAAACAACCACATCCCGCTCAGTCTCTCTTCCTTTGTCCGAAGCTCCTCCCAAGAAAGCCTTGGAAGAACCCTTTCTTTTTCTCTCTCTGTCTGTGAGCTCCTCTCTCTATGGAGGTGGTGGAGCTTGCAAGATAGACCAGGTCATTCTTCTTGCATTGCTGCTGAAACAGACCATCAGTTTTTTTGTGTGTTCTTTTTGTCTTGTCTTTTACAAATGTCACTTCTTTGAAGATACACGAGTCTGTTGTGTTGGTAATGTTGCTTTTGGGTTTCTGTTTATCCTTGTGTTGGGTCTGTAAGAGGGTGTCTTAAAGAAGACTGCATTAATGCAAAGATTGAGTTTTGATTGTTTTTCTGTGAAGAATAGAGGGCCCATTTGTATGATTTTCAAAAGGGCAAATCCATGTGAACTTAAAGGAAACACAGAACGTTTTGATTTAAGATTGGCTTGGTTTGTGCTGAAGCTTTTGAACTTGTTGAGGTTTTGGAATGTTGATTTACACTGACAAAGATAGTTTTTTTTTTTGTAATATCCACTCGGAGAAGAATATCTTTTTCCCTTTTGTACACCATTTTACTGACAAATTGCTGTTGGGTTTCTTTTTATTCCCTCTTAGCTGTTCAAAACTTTGATGAACACTGCACATTTTGTGCTTCAACTTGCATATCTTTCTTTCTTAAACAATTGAATCTTTCGGCGGAGTGGGTGTGCAGTAAACATTTTTATTTTCCAAAATTTCTTTCTTGACAAGATGTTCTTTTGGGCACGCTAAGAAACTTCAATTGATGTTTCCTCTACACAGAGTTCACGAAACAAGTTGAGTTAGCGTGATGAAACCATAAATTAGTTCCTGATCTCATAAGTTCACCATTGTCAGTAAAATCTTTTAACGTTCTTTCCCCATTTAGACTGTGAGTTTTTTCGCCTCACCAGGACCTTATGCTAACCTGTTCTCCTGGAAAGCGGAGAAATTTGATTTGTGGACTTCTTGTTTTCTTTGTTACTACGCAGTTTTTATGCTAAATTCTCTTTAAGCTTGATTGAACTTTGAATGTCATTCAAATATCTTGCTACTTACTCAATGTGTGCCAATTGTATGCTTGATTTCCAATAACCAACAATCTACAAATTTGATCACTCACTCTGCATTGAAAACATGGACTATGTCCACCAGGAAATTACTAAATTTTGTAGAGAGTTTTTGAAAGTTTGTTTTCTTGATGTGAAGTTGCTGATCCAGTACAAAATGTTGCATGTGATGAGAAACAATAAACATTAGAATTATCCCATATGCTTTTCCTTCGTATGATTCGGTCTTTTTTGTTGCAGGGTTGACAACACACCAAGATTATACTTCTTCCTGCTGTTCAGAATCTTTGCAGAGATGAAGAAAGAAAGCAGTGTTACACTGAAAACTGGGGCGCAAACTGGTCGAATGACACGGGCTCGAGCTGCTGCTCATTGCTCATCAGGACAGCTACCCCCTTTGAAAGAGAGAGCACAACGAAATCAGAAGCAGTTATCCGGAGTCAATTCAAAAAGAGCAGCTTCTGATAATACATGTGTTCCACGTAAAAAGAGGACTGTTCTTCATGATGTGACTAATGTTTGCTGTGAAAATACGTACGAGAGTTGTTTCAACCCAAATAAAATTCAGGTTTTTTTCATGACAAAGCTCCAACCTTTTAGAGCAAGAAAATGTTTTATTCTCTCGTTGTTCACTGTTTACTTTCTTTCTTGAAATTTGTTGCTGGATTAATGTAACATTCATGGAAAGTTATTCTCAAGCCTCTCACTTAACATTGAGTTTTTTTGTGATTGACAGGCTAAGAAAAGAAAGCTGTCTAAGGCTAGTCAAATTAATGTGTCCAAGGTGGTTTCTTCTGTTGCTGTGGAGTCACTGCAATTTCAAGCTGACTCCAAAGCAAAGAGTTTACAGGAAGCAGCATTGAAATCAGAAGATACTATGTGCTCAAATAATTTGGAAACCAAAGAACTTCTACGGTCAAGTTCCAATGAGTGTAACATGGATGTTAGACTGCCTGAAAGTCAGATGTCTGGAATATCTGCTCAGCCTATGATTTCTCAGAAGAAAGGTTTAATTATGCATTACTCAAATACTCATACTTTGTTTGTACTTTAGTTTCTTAAAGGACTATCAACAGTTTCTCATGTCTGAGATTGTTTATCGTGGTGTTCAAGCAAATGTCTAGTGAGACAATAATGTCATAAAAAAAAAATGATATTTGCTTTATCAACAAAATGAGACAGGCATTTGGTTAGTAAGCCTAATTTTAAAATCAAATGTAACATTTTTATCTGTTCTGTTATACTCCTTTACATGACGTGAGTTCTTATAAGACTGCAAATTGTTGCTACAGCAGCTGACCAGAGAAATTTAAAGATTATCTGTTTCCTCTTAATATTATAATCAATTGTTGCATGGAAGCATTTAACTGACCATAAACTGTCATCATATGTTTTATAAGGCTTTTCACTGGGTGAATTTGTCGACCTTAATGAAAGAAATAATTTCTTAGTTGACTTTTTTTCATGCTCTCAGATTTATATTCATCACTATTGACATGCATATACAATTATTTTGCAGACAAGAAAGATAACGTTTCGAAAGTTTTTACTGCGTTGAAGGATCAAGAAGTTACCAGCATAGACGATGATCTTGGAGATCCTCAATTGTGCAGCCTCTATGCGGCTGATATCTATGACACCATGCGTGTTGCTGAGGTTTGTGCCATAAATTTAATGTCATTTGTATGCAGTAGTCATCTCTTTACCATATGATCTTATTTTCTTGTCAACTCTGGTAGCTTTGAAAGCAAGCAAATGTCTAACTATTTCTGCCAGCTTTTCCATGTTGAGGATTTAAGTATTGATTTCAAAGGTGTAAAGAACAAGAGCCTTTAGTATTAGAAGATCAGTGTTCCACTCATCGCATTAATGGTGTGCTGATAAGTAGAAATAGTCACCCCAATACCTCTGATTGGGAGCATGTCTTCTAGATGATTACGCATCCAATTTGAATAGATTTGAATGTATAAATGTTTGCATCCATGACTAGGACACTGGATCTTTCATTGAAAACACAATTTAAGTTTATAGAGCCAAGAATAATTGTGAACTTGGTTTCTTTAGCTTTTTGATTACCCCCTAACAATCAGCCGCTTTTTGTATTGAAGAGTTTTCCTTTGTCATTATCATGTCTATTACTGAGCAGCATCCAACCATTATCATAATGGAAGCTGATAAAATGCTGAACTGGGTAGTTGGTTTTAAATTACCTTGATCTGAATAAGCAAAAGGGTTGGTACAAATTTTGGAATATACATGTTAAAGCCTATGTGCTATATTGGAAAACATTGTGGGTTACTGGATTATAGTCTCTAATGGTCCTATCAAATGAATTGCAGAATTACCATTACCTTTATGTCATCTGCCTCTCTTAGATATTGTTTCCTGTCTTAATTTGTTTGTCTGATATTTTTCGTTTCAGCTTGCAAGAAGGCCTTATCCTAATTTTATGGAGACGGTGCAGCAAGATATCACTCAAAGCATGCGTGGAATACTGGTTGATTGGCTTGTAGAGGTTTGGTTCTATTACTTTTCTAATATAATTACAAAACGTTTAGTGGTATATGACACAGACAACTGAGTGTTACAGATAGGATAATAGGATCTTTGCTTATAAATAAGAGTTACTTGGCATTCAACATAAAGTGAGGTTACAATTTTCCAAGATGGGGTTGATAATGCCCCAAGACAAAGTGGCACAACATTCAGTTTAGGAATGAAGCAATAAGAAAGTGAAGGTGATGAATGACATGAATAAGAATATAGGATTGATTAAAAAGCATGCAGTTGAATATGCGTCAAAATGTTTCGTGTCATGTCAGTATCTGTGCTACATATGTCGTGTCTGTGCTACATAGGTTGTGGTCTTGAAAAAATATAGATGGGGTTTTAAAATAAAAAAAATTCCATGAATGCCAAGCACTGGGAAACTTTTTGTGTTGTTCAGAGACCAAGTTCTGTTATGAACTACTATATTTTTTTTTTCAGGTTTCAGAGGAATACAAATTGGTTACAGACACTCTTTACCTCACTGTGTACCTCATAGATTGGTTCCTCTCCAAAAACTACATTGAAAGACAGCGACTTCAGCTACTTGGTATCACCTGCATGCTAATTGCCTCGTAAGTTCTCAAATTCAATGAAGTTGACATCGTGTCCTCAGTCTTATTCTTGAACTGAGCATGTGTAATTATATTCATGATATAAGGATGTTTGAACTGAAATATTTAGTTGAATTGGTCTTGGTGTTAATGAATGGTCATTGTTTAAGACCTTGATAATTCAGCTTAGGCTGAAAGATGGAATGTAGATATTGAAAAATTTGTGTTATTGTAAATTTGTAATGCATTTTGAAGCATTTCTTTTGTTATATGCTTTTTGTGATTGAAGGAAGTATGAAGAAATTAACGCCCCACGCATTGAAGATTTCTGCTTCATTACTGACAATACATACACCAAAGCTGAGGTATGTCACGTTTCTTCAATAAATGCTCTAAGGACAATAACGTGAAACTATAGTTTTTCATGTAGAAACTTAAACTGAAGTTTGAATCAAATAAAAATTGAAAACTACACACACCGATACACTATCAATCTCAAAAATCATATTCTGACTTTTCAAACTCTAAAACTACTGATTCTGTATGTTGGCATAATGATCATGCAATAGTATTCTAGAAGATTAAGAAAATTATTTTTGGACTCTTAGCAATTGTTAAATAATGTGAATGGACAGGTACTGAAAATGGAGAGTCAAGTGTTGAAGTCGTCTGAATATCAACTGTTTGCTCCCACCATAAAAACATTTCTCAGGTACTTTTTGACATTTTTATCATCAAATCATTAATATATCCATACAAAAGAATGAAAAGATCATATAAGAGAATTTCAATGCATTATTGAGAGATTCTTAATGCAATTGTCCTTTTGCATTCTTGGTTCTTAGGAGGTTTCTTCGGGCAGCACAAGCTTCATACGAGGTGAAAACATTTTCTTGGGGCAATGCTGCCAAATCATTTGGTTGAGTACTACTAACCACCTACTTACCTGCTAAAAAATGTGCAGGACCCTAGCCTTGAATTAGAGTACCTGGCCAATTACCTAGCTGAAATAACACTTATGGACTATGGTTTCTTGAATTTCCTCCCCTCTATCATTGCTGCATCAGCTGTATTTCTTGCCCGGTGGACACTGGATCAGTCAAACCACCCATGGGTTAGTCCTTTCATTCATATTTCCCTTACATGTGAAGTTATGTAAAGGAACCTAGCTAGCATGAATCACACTCATTCTTTATTGCAGAATCCAACTCTTCAACACTATGCCAGTTACAAAGCATCAGATTTGAAAACCACAGTTCTTGCATTGCAAGACCTGCAGCTGAATACTGATGATTGCCCTCTAACTGCCATTCGCACAAAGTATAGACAAGATAAGGTATAGATGATATAAACACTTCTTTCCCAACATTTATACAAATATAACTCTTCTGAGCAAGACCTTTTTACTGTTTACTTGCGTGATGTTCATAATGGATTTCTTTGTACCAGTTCAAATGTGTAGCAGCTTTGTCTTCACCAAAACTGCTTGAAACTTTGTTCTGAAGACAAAGATGATTGACCAGCCAATGCAGGGGACTCCTAACTGATATGCATTGTACACAGCAAAAACCCTTCCTAATGTAATCTTCCCTTCAACTACCATTCATTTATCCCTGAGATATTATGTACATTAAATGCTAAGCTGTCTGATATGTACACAACAAATATATTATGTTTCTGTATGTAGATTACTTATGAGCAGTCTAATGTAGGACTAGAACCCCTAGATGAGGCATAATGACTTAAACATTGTGAAATCATATGTTGCAGTGATGACCTTGGACTGCCTCAGTCCTCTCACTATGTATTTGGGATAATTAAGAATATTAAATTATTACCATTGGATTCATAACAATAACATAGAGTCATCATGAGATACAATGCACTATCTTTATTTATAATAGTTTTTATATATAGAACTTAAACTACGTGAATAACAGAAAATTGTTCACACAACTAAGCTTAGTAATGCCTGCATTAGATGGTCTGTCACACAACTACTAGATAGTCTTCTACTCCCTCCCATTAGACGGTCTTCTACTCCTTCCCATCAGATATTCCAATTGTCTAATTGAGCTTTTCAGCAGATTGTCCGATGAACGGGATTTAGAGAAAATTATCACAATTCTCCACTTTGACTTGAAATCATGGAGGTCAACTGAAATCCACTCTAACCACTGTTTGAACCTCGATCTTGACAATGATTTTGTAAACACATCTGTAGGATGAGCGAAAAGAGCTAGCACTCCTTGTGCGGAATGGACCAATCCGGCCCGCATTTTGCAGACTAAATGCGTGGCGGGTCTATGTGGGACTTGCCACCCCTATAGTGATCACAAAACTTGAGCCCCTCCATCTTATCACATCTTAGCAGGTTCTGCATCTCCAACTCCACCACGTCCCAACTCAGATGTCACAACTTTTTCTTTTACTACATCGTTTGACTAGCCATAATGCATGTGTGATTACTGTTGAACTGTTTAAGATGTATAGACCATTCTTTTTCTTCCCTTTAACAACTCTTGACATTGCCCTTGGAATCTTTATCACACCTTGTTCAACCAATATGATCAAACATACTGATTGACAAAAGATTCTTTTTGAGCTTTGGAATGTACCTCATTTCTTGCAACATCTCTCGGTTGTCAAATATCTTAAATCTGATAGATGCCAATGTCTTGCAACTTACATGCTTTATTATTACCTAGAAGATACCAAGAAGGACTACTCCACCTTCTTTTAGGTCCAGGTCTCAAAGAACTCCTTCCCATGATACATGTGATAAATGCATTACGAGATTGTAATCCAACTTCTGTGTATCGAATGCAGATAATGCAGATACCATCAACACCCCTACTAGATAGTTTGTCCCACCTTTTGTGATGGTTTGTGATGGAAATGTTAACAGTCTTTTGTATCTAGAATCTCAGAGTAAGAACACAAGAAATGTAACAGCAAGCTTTGAATCTAATGTGAAACTTCTAATTTCACATAATATTATTGTCATGTAATTTATGTAGAAATTTTTATTTTTACAAAAAAATTCAAATGTTAATGAATGGTTTTTCTTCTAGTAAGGTTTTAAGGTTAGAATTGTGCAAGACAACTTTTTAACTTACAAACACTGTTTTAATTAATGAAGGCATTTTTTTCATAATAACAATAATTTAAATATGAAAATGCACTTGTTTAGAGTTTCAAATTTGGATTTTCTTTGAATATTTGAGTGAAAGAGAATTACTTTATTGGTAAATTCTATATATTTTATTATGTTTAATATAGATAGAAAATAACTTGAAATATTAATTAAATATTTTTTAATTATATAATAATAAAAATATAAAACTATATATATATATATATATATATATATATATATATTTGGCTTCTTCTTTCTGCACCCCTACATTTTTCTTCCTGCACCCCCACAATTTTCTAAATCCCGAAATTAGCCTTAATATTTTATTTGAAAAAGGACACCGTGGTTACCGGAAATAGGAATCTGGGGGTGTGCTATGGATTCAGCAATCCGGAACTGAATATTTTTTTTTTTCCAGATGAGGGGGTGTTCCGGAAGCAATTTTTGCATAAATTATTGATTTCTGGATTGCTGAATTTGGAAGTCTAATTCTATTACGGATTCATGGATCCGGAATGCTTTTTTTTTAAATTACGGATTTTTGAATCCAGAATGCATATTTCTGTTACGGATTGATGGATCCGGAATGTTTTTTTTAATGATGCATATTTTGAATTACGGATTGGTAGATCTGAAATTTTACCAGAAGTGCCAATCCGAAATTTTTCCGGATTCCATAACCCAAAATATAAATACAGTTCAAGTGCATTTTAGGGTTTTTAAAGAATAATAGGGACAATTTGGTCTTTGCATAACATTGTGGAGGTGCAGGAAGAAAAATGTAGGGGTGCAGGAAGAAACTGCCTATATATTTTGTAGGTAATGTGGGCTGACTTGTCCTGTCCAGTCCAGCCCAGTCCATCTCACATTGAGGCCCATTCCAGCCCAGAATACTGAATCCACCCTACGTTTTCAAGTTGAGGCCCAGCCCAGTCCATAATACTGAATCTACCCTAAGTTTTTCACGTTGAGGCCCAGCCCAGCCCATAATACTGAATCCTCTACTTCCTTGATTGCACCCGCTTTACACCCTACATTTAATTAGAAAAAGAAGTTAATTGTTCAGGAACTACAAAATTTTCAAGACCCAATTTTTAATAATTTTATATAAATTATTAGAAAAAAAAAATTAAGACAAGACTTATATTTTATATTTTTTAAGATAATATATTATTAATGAAGGGAAAGATTAAAAATAAAATAAAATAAAAATTGTTAATTAAAATGATTCCTATCTTAATTTTGACTGACTCTAAATCCGTTAGATATTCATGCAGAGAGAATTAGACATATAAAGATTAGAAAAAGAATTGATTTTTTGTCAAGTAATATTGATTTTCAAATATATTAATAAAGTTAAGGGAAAATAAGTTCAAAAACTCATTTTATTTACGGAAAGTTAAGTCTACTTTTTATTTGGATTGTCATAAAGTTGATATTTTAAACTTTGTTTACGATTGAATAGAATTTTTGTACAATATTTTAAATAAGCCTAGTACAAATCTAAACTCAAATTCATATAAAATGTAGAATTAGTTATTTAAAGGAAACCTAATTTAATTTAAATTATATTTTCTTTTGACTCACCTGATTCTCAAAGAATAATTTATTCAGGTTAATATAAAAGATCTCTCCCCTTTGATTTTCTCCAAACTTGGAGGAAAGTAATTAAATGAAAATAATTGTTTAACCTTTTGAACTTTTATAAAAATATTTAATAAGACATGAATTTTTTATTTATTAAAATATCTTTTCTTTCCTCCTTAATACCCTGCCCAAATTTTTTAATACTATAAAAAATTATTTAATAACAACTAATTTAAAAATAAAAAATAATTAATAGTTATTATAGTCACTAAATTAGAAAATAAAAAATATTAGTATTTAAAATATTTGTTATTATTAATAAAAAATTGTAAAATAATTTTAAATTAGTATCAAACCAGTTTTAGATATTAATTATTTTATATTATAAGTTAATTTATAATTTTAAATTAAAGATTAATTTAGAATATAAAATAGTTAGTAATTAAAATCTTATATTTTATAATTTTTTATTAATAATAAAAACTACTTAGGTATTAATAATTTTTTATTTTATAAAATAGTAAAATTAATTATTTGATTATTTGTTTGTCTAAATTAGTTGATATTAAATAATTTTTTAATGTAAAAATTTAATAAAGCATTTTGTTTTAATTACATTTTCTTAAAGTATTTAGTGGTGATTAATATTTAATTAATGAGAGTAATGAAATCTCTCCTTATAATAATTTTTTTTTACAATAAGAGTGAAACCTCTCACATGTTTGTGGTCTATTAAAAATGATGTTGTCTCTTTATTGCCTTCAAAAGAGTGAAATAAGAGACTGTAATGGAGTCATGGTTGGACTTGCTGCCTTTCAGATTCCATCAGAGAGATTTTGTGTGGTGGTTCCTACCACCATACAATGCTCCTCATTTTACTATTTTATTTTATTATAATTTTTTTAATAATGAATTTGAAAATGTTGTTTTCTTATAATGATTTATTAATAGATATAGATTATACATATATCATATTTTTGTGTGTTTTTTTTAATAATATTTTTTTTTTGTTATTTTGAAGTGTCAGTTTAGTTGAGATGTCAAGTTTCACTAATACGATAGTATTTATTTATATATATATATATATATATATATATATATAACTTTTTTTTGAAATTGATTAATGGTTGGTACTGTTTGGGAATAGTTTTTCCATCTTTTGTTGTATTGGGCCGTAAAAGGGTACTGCCTAGGATTCAGAAAATTTTGACCAAGGCCCACATTCACTCTTTAAATTTATTCGTATTATTCTTTTAAGCATATCACAATGATTTTAGATGGAAGATACCCTTAGTAGTAATTTTAGAGATATTGGATAAGGTTTCTTCGTTTTGGTGGAATAATAACTTTGACTGAGTGAAAAATTGTGAGCATAGGAGTTTTATCTTAATATATGGGTGGTGATCCAAATAAATGTGAAATATCGACTATGTTTTTCGATTTGATCTTAGGTCATGACTTATTCTTTGTGGACGAACCTTGTGAAGAAATCTATTGGATTCTTCAGGTATTAGATTCTCACCAATGTTTGCGTTACTTAAGTTGAAATTCTTGTTTCCACTTCGTCCAACACTGCTTGCGTGGATCCTTCTCTTTAAGGTGAAACGCTCCCTACCGATTCAATTTGACATCCGACAACTTCGACAGATAGTTAGTCTTGTTCATCTTCGACACAAGATCACTCGATCAGTAAGCTATTACACACTGCTTGCGTGGATCCTTCTCTTTAAGGCGAAACGCTCCCTACCGATTCAATTTGACATCCCACAACTTCGACAGATAGTTAGTCTTGTTCATCTTCGACACAAAATCACTCAATCAGTGAGCTATTACGCACGCTTTCCAAGGTGGCTGCTTCTAAGCAAACCTCCTATTGTCTTGCACCCCTTGTTTTGTTTGGTTTCAGTTTGAATTTTCTATTATGTTTTCAGTGTTTTGGTAAATTAGGAAATTGAATATTCCAAAAAATTTATGGAGAAGATTTGTTTCATCTTTCATGTTATATTTTATATGTTTTTTGTGTTTTTAAGTATTTCACTATTTATTTTTTTTGTTATTGTTTTTGTTAGTTGACTTTGGACCAACTTGTTTATATCACTCCAAGTACTCTATTTTTTTTTAAAAAATTTTTGTTGATAAAGGAAAACTAATATTATTATTGAAATGTGAATTTAACTTAATGGAATATGGATGCGCAATCATACAGTGTTTTAGACTTAATCCTTAATTCTTATCCTTTTTACTACAAGAGTATCATAAACAATGTTTTCCGAAATGTTAATTTCAATGAAAATAACAAAAATAAATTTAAGGGCCTATTTTTTATGATTTTTTTTATAAATAAATGTAAGAATATCACTTATTTATTTAATTTAAGATCTGTATAAAAAAATTGTGAAAATAAAATAATTATACTATTATAAATTATTTTGAAAATAAAAATAAAATATATTTTTAAAATATTTACTGAGCTAAAGAAATAAAAAAAACAACCTATTTTTTTTTCAAAAACACATAGCAGTTATATGTTTATTTTTTAATTAGCTCATAAATACTATCTGTACTACATTCTAGAATTTTATCACATTTATCATCATCAAAATGCTTTCTTCCATTCTTTTCTTAAGAACTAGATTTCCCTTCAATTTATCAACAATTCTTATGGAATGGTTTTTGTAATGAGAGATATTATTATAAGAAGTAAATCTATTAAATCAGTAAAAAAAGGAAAATTATTTATTTGAACAAATTATTAGTAATCAATTAATTGATATTTTAGTTAAAAATAACCAACTAAATACTCGTAATGCACAACATTGTTGAAGTTGGATTTTTTTTTTTTTTATATTTTCACACAATTATCTAAATTCTTTTATATTAGTCTCTTTCCTAGGTGAATAAACAAAAATATAAATGAATTTAAATAATAAGTTTACTATAAATTTGTGCAAAAAGAAAAAAAAACTTGATATGGCTGTTTACTATAAATGTCAACATTTAAAAAATAGAAAAAGAATAATAAATTGAAATGAAGTAATTAAGAAATTGGAATGAGTAGCAAAAAGATTTAGTGATACAATAAGTTGTATGCAATAGAAGAAACAAGAGAAATGATTAATCTAAAACGATGAGTTTTCCCTATTGATGTTATCCATTAACACTTGATTAACATAAACAAAAGTTTGATTCATATATCAAACTAAAAAGATGCTTTCTCAAATCTAAGAAAACCATAACATAAATTTTGATTCATCATCATCAAAAGTTGCACAACAACATTAATCTTTCACTTTCCCACGCTTTCTATGAATCCCTTTAAAGATCCTTTTGGTTGCAAACCAAACCCCTTTGCATCTGCTCTCTTCATAATCCTCAGCCTCTTGCATGACTCCACAAACATTCTGTTCATCATTAAACACACATAAGTCTAACACTACATGTTTCTTTCTTGATCCATATCGATTAGAGATTAAAACATTTCATAGTATATAAGTTTTTTTTATCAATAATAAAAAATTAATAAATATGAACCACTTCAGAAATGATCTAACCCTTATACAAATTACACTTTAACCTCCTTCTACCTCTCAAGAAACACATACCAAACAGACAAAATCAAAGATACTAACAAAAACAAAAAGTCAACAAGAGCATAAAAAAACCAATCACATGCAAGTCAAAGGATCCAAAAACCAATTAGGATAAGTGAACAACCTACTACGAGACTTTGAGAAAATTCAAGATCAAACATTGATTTTAACCTCCTTCACACACTTCATAGTATATAAATAGATACAAACCCCACCTTATAAATCGATTAAAATTGACTTTTTAATATAAAAAAATACAAAATTACTATATTTCTATAAAATGTAAAACCATGGCTAAATCATCATCATTATCATGGGACATTAGATCATTCTTGGAAATGTTGCCAACTAGGAACTTTTTTTTTCTCTCCTTTGTTTTGATGTATCCCATAACAATAATGGGTTTTGGTCTTTTGAGGGTAGGTCACATCCTAATTTGATGCTCAACATTATAAGGAGGGATTCACGCATGTCGGCTATATGGGGTCCAACATATATCCTCAATATCACAACAAAATCAAATTGTCCATTTTTCACTTTCCTGCATTAACTTTTCTCATATGCTCGTCTCACCCAAAACTACAAATTGTTCATGTCAAGTTTTCAATCTTAATAACTCCTACAACAAATTGATTAAACGATTTTTCCAACCTTATTAGTGTTTCAATCTTTTGGGACAACTTATTGATATCATACGAAGAACTCATCATAGTATATAACTGGATACAAACTTCATCTTATAAATCGATTTTATAAAGTTGAGTTAAGCTTAAAATTCACTTATTAATAGAATTTGGTTTTATGTATTATTTAGGTCTATTTCTAAAACAATTTACACAACACTTTGAATTGGTTTAAAATTAAGTTAAACTTAAAGTCCACTTCTTAATATAGTTTTATATATTGTTTAAATGTATATTTGGGACAACTTACATAACAGTTTTTCTCCTTTTCTAACTGGTGTCTTAACCTTCTGATTTGTATGAAGATGATTTATTGATTTTTTTTTTCAGGTAGATTCTCTGATTCAGTCAAATGGGTTGTTTATAGACGTCTAGCAGAATGGTTTGATTTAGGTGAGAAAGACTTAAGATTTATGTTTTGTATAAGAGTTAAACCACCTCTAAAATGATTCATAGTCATTTATGTTTTATTGTCGATTAAAAAAAAGTTTGAATTTATTGGATTGTCCATGTATGCATGCATTTCTGATAATTAATTAAGTACTTAAGAGGTAACTAAACCTAAGATTAATTCACAGTGTGTGAACGAAATTTCCTTAGCACGCATGGTTTTCAAAGATGGAATGATGGTTGGCGTGGGTTGGTTCAGAAAACACGGAAAGCTGATTCTGCAACAGTAAATGAAAGTGTTTCTGCTTCTGGTTTACTTCATTCCTATGTTACACCATTATCACTTTTCTCTCACAAACACATCAACTTTTACCACACACAAACCCTAAACTAATAGTAAAACCTTCATACAACTATAATTCTTGAAATCAGTTCTACAATGAGCCTTTCTCTCTTCAAATTAGACTAATAATGATGCTTTTTTGAGTGAAACATATGAGCAAGATACTGGTATGTGTTCTTTAACTTAATTAATCTAAAGTTTGATTAAAAAACTGTATTCAATGAAATTATACATATATTACTATAAACAAAATTATTAAATAAAAATTAATTTTAAAGTATTGGTATCTAAATTTGATACTGAGATTTTAGCTACCAATTTTAAAATCTAAAGTAATTAATAGCTAAAATCTTATTTAAGTGTCTTCGTTGATTGTGAGTTGATTGGTTTTAATTATTGGCTCTTTTTTTAATTGGAATAGTTTATATGTATACGGGTTGAATCATCTATTAAGTGATTCTTATTTATTTATTCTTTTTACTGATAAAAAAAATAGCTAAAATTTTAGTAGTTAATTAGATAAAAAAATCTAATTTATAAATTTTATGAATAATAGAAATTAATTTCGATACCAATAATTTTTTTAATCTTTAAAATAATATCTAATTTAATTAATATAATAATTAATTATATTTAATTTTTAAAATTAATTTTTTTAAGTGATTTTCTTCTAATACATATTCAATTATTCAAAAGATAATATGTAAAAATTCAACCAACTTATAAACAAATTATTTTTCTCTGAAAAATAAAATAAAAAATATAAAATAAGAGGTGGGTAATTAATGGGGGAAAAAGTACTTACTCCCATGGGACATCTCCAACGAGCATCCAGTCACCATCTTTGTCCTCATAAATGGGAACGTGTTCACTCTTCTCTGCATTCTGCAATGCTTCCACTGCCAACATATTCCACTAAACAACTATTAATTTTTGCTAATCATCATTATTATTTTTTGCTTCTGGATCTGGTTCCCTTTTATTCCATTCTAATTGAGTGCTAATCATCATTAATTTATGCATAACTTAAATTTATTGTTCTTGGTCAATTTTTAGTTTCATGAAAAGAGCAGTTCAACTTTATGCATACACCACCTGCACGCCATCACGTAATAAGGTAGAATGTATAATTATTATATACTATTTGGTCACCCACTTTGTCCTTCTGTCTCTTTGTTCCAAATTATTTTACTCATACCCATTCTTTCTAGGACAATTATTTAAATAAAAGATTCCTCGTAATTTTTATGTTCTACACCGTATGCAAGAAGATGAAAAGAAGAAATAAGATGTTTTTATTTTTTTTTATGTATATAAGTCTAGAAAACATTTGTTAGATAGACTTTAGATGATTCTAGTACCATATTAGGAAGTGAACTTAAGTCTAAATCAATCTGATCAAATCAATTTATGTGGTAATCTAATTGACGTGGAATCTTCAAATAGATTGTGCTAATTATTATTAAGTTCACGAAGACCCTATAAACCTATCTCATCAAAACGTGTTGTTCTTAAAAATAAAAGTTACAAAAGATGAAGATCGATGTCAATGTTCACACATGAAGATCAACAAGGATATATCATGTTGGGGACTTTTGAAAAGTTCATTATAGTTTAGTAGTAAGACTTATTCTTATGTTTCAGCGTGGAAATCTAATTGCAAAAAACCTTTTCTTGATGGGATGTAAAAAAGTTTGTTTTCTTGGGAGAAGGGGGTAATTGGGATTTGAATTCATCTTCTCTTCAAAATTAGGAGAACCATATTCAAAGCAGCATAATATACAATTCAACGTGTTATTCTGCAGAGAATGAAGTTCATTGAAAACTACAAAACACTCTTTGTTAGTAAAAAGTTTAGCCAAAATTACTAAAAAAAAATTGTTAAATTGTAACTAATTTTAAAAATTAAAATAATTAATTTCTATTAGACTAAATTAAAAATCATTTTAAAAACTAAAAAGTTATTAATATCTAAAGTATTTTCTATTATTAATAAAAATTTATAAAACAATTTTTAAATTGGTATTTAACCATTAATTATCAAGTTTTTAGTTATTAATGTTTTAGATTCTAAATTAATTTTTAAAAATAATTCAAACTAATTTAAAATTTAAATATTAGTAAAATTAATTCAAACTAATTTAAAATTTAAATATTAATAGCTAAAATCCTAATAGTTAATTTAATATCAATTTAAAAATTATTTTATAAATTTTTATAAGTAATAAAAATCATTTACATAAAGTAAGTTTTAATCTCTAAAATAATATGTAATTTAATTAATATAATGACTAATTTTATTTTTTTTAATTTTAGTTGTTATTTAATAAATTTATTTATTTGTAGTGTAGATTTTATGATTTTCCTATCTTTTCTCTATGATTTTTGAATTAGAGAGACTGATGTTAGTATTTCTCTTTTCATCTATATCATATGCTATTCCTATATATATATATATATATATATATGTTTGCATGGTTGTAATTGTTGAGTAAATTTAATCAAGCCAGAATGTAAAGAGAGATATGATGAAGATGGTTTTGGAAGAGAAACTGACCCATTCCATAGCAACCAAAGAGGTTCTCCAAAGCGAAGGCTAAATCGGAGTATCGCTTGTGCACACCCAGATCCATTTTCCGCAAGAAAGGAGCACCATCCATGCTAACCTTCACGTACATTTTTGAACCTTCCTTCACACTCTTCTTCTTCCTGTACGAGCACACCGGAGGCCACCCCACCACCTCATTCTTCTTCTCCATTTTCCGGTGGCCACCGCCGGAGGAGCTGTTCTCATCTCCAACCTCATCAATCTCCGAGAACACCCTCTTGTTCTTCTTGTTCCCCACATCGGGTAGACCCAATCTCAGCTCTGTGATTTCAAGTCCAAGATCTTCTTTCCCCATATTAGGGTATCAAGTTCTTTACTTTCTCTTATTCTCAGATCAATTTGATGCAGCAAAAGGGTATGGGGGAGTGATTTTTGGAGTATGGGTGAAAGGGTTTCCCTAGAATGTGTATATATATATATAGAAAGTGAATGAAAAAGGACGTAGTGCGATGTAACATTCAGAAACATTCAGAAACATGATAGTTGATAACTCTTTTGAATTTGTATACAAAATTTGTAATTGAATAATTGTATAAAAAATTGGATTTGTGAATATGGCGTTACAGAGGTCAAGAGTGGAGAAGTGGTCGGTCACATGAGAAACAATTGTGGGGACAAGGTTGTCCCCTGGCTGATGAGGGAGCACCATAATTAGTTAGATATGGGACACATCCTACCACTCTTGCTGCTTTCTGAGATTGGATCATGGCCGTTTGATTGGATGACTGCAGGGAACATGCCATGTGACTTGCTTCATTCAGCTGTACATGCAGCTAGCTAGCTCTTTGCATTAAATTATGTGTTCAGAGAAGGTTCATTGCCTCACCAACTTATCTGCATGACTATGCGAATTTACTATCCCATGTTAGCTTTAACTTTTCTCTTGTGTACATGCATTTTCAGTGTACGTGTGTTTGTGTTGTATACAAGTTTACCACACTTATACCACACCCCCAATGGAGCCATATGATGCAAAAATCAAAAGGAAATGAGCATGGTTCATTCCATTTCCTCTGTCGGCAGGAATTACCAGTGCTATTTTCAGATGAGATTCATCTCATAAAGTCATCTTAGTTTGGGAACATATATATGTATGACCGATTCCATGTCACAATGTATGTGATTTGTAAGCATCATGTCAAATATATACTAGGAATAAAGGTTTGAGAACAATCTTTGATATTATTTGTTCTTTGGATATAAAGTCACTTCGCTAATTATTTTAAACATTTCAAAATTCTGGATGCGTCTAATTCAGTTAATTTTATTATGGGTAATGTTTGGATAGCGTCGATTAACGAGATTTAGAGACACAAAAATAATTGTTTATTTAAAGGTGGAGTGGTTGATCATACTGAAGTTTTTTCCTTGTCACAAGTTAAGGTTTGGTCATAGATCTCTTCAAAGATACCGTCAGCGAGTTTCTGATTCTCTTACTAATATCTAAAACCTTTGGTATACTTATTCGATTTAACATTAATATAAGGGTTGATCCTTGATCTTGTAGGTAGTAAAAGATTTTATTTTGATTTTTGTCGTGTACATTGAAAAAGTATTTTTGACCTCTCTTACTCTGTATAAGGATTGAATCGTGTGAAATTGTTTCTTGTTAATAGAATATATATATATATATATATATATACACACGATGATGATGATGCAAAGAGCAAGGGAGTGAAATGGGCATGAAGAGAGAGAAATGATGAGAAGAGATTGAGGTTGTATGGTTACTAATTGTGTGTGGAATGAGAAAGATGAAGAAATGATATGAGTCAAAGTGTGGGAAGAATTAGAAACAGTTGGGGCCTCCTCATCAAACTTAAAAACGCGTAAAACCAAGTTAGCTGTTAGAATTCAAACACCACAAAACCAATTCATGCTCATGCACCACCATCATAAGCCTACCATATTATCTCTGTTCAAATTTAATCAAACCAATTATATCAAAAAAATATCTTACTTTTATGTATTTTATAAATAAGTCAACTTTAATCACAGATATCAAATTTGATCTGATTTATAAAATGATATATTAATGCATGAGGTTATCTTGTATGTGATCATTTTTATTCTTGAATGTTTATTTTGAATGTGATTGGTCGATTTTTTTTTTCATTTTTACTTTGTTACAATTAGTAAAATTATAAATGATATATTTTTTTATCAGTTAAGAATGAATTAAATAAAATTATGACATGGAATGTTTAAATCCTTATAAAAATAAATAAATGATATGGCTTAACACTATATTTGTTGTTAATACCAATTTAAGATTGATATATGCAGTTTTTTTATAAAAAAAATTAGAAGTCGTTTATTGTTACAATTGATAAACTTATTTTCTTCTCCTAGAAAATTATTAATTAAAAATAAATTTTAAAGACAAAAATAATTAGTTATTATATATTAATTAAATTAAATATTATTTTAAAAAATAAAATTATTGATATCTAAATTAATTTTTATTATTAAAAAAGAGTTTTTTAAATGAATATCTAAATTAGCTATCAACTTTAAAATATAGTTTTTAAATAAATATTCAAATGATTATTATTGATAGTTAAAAGTTTAATATAGCTAATTAGATAGTAATTTAAAAATTATTTATTAATAATGAAAAAATTAATTTAAATATTTATAATATTTAATTTAAAATGTAATAACTAATTATTTTTTATATTTAAAATTGATTTTTATTTGATGAATTTTTTACAGTATACTCACCTTCTAACTCTTTCTAATGGATGAATTAGTGTCATTTTGAACTTTTGAATTATGTTGAATATAATATATACATAACCATTTTTATTGTATACACAGATATTTCAAAGTCAAACATGAATGAACAAGTGGTTTGTGGAAGATATAATATTACACTTACAAAGGTCTGGTATATTCTTTTGAAGCAGCTATAGATGAACTTTGCCTCATTATGCTTTAGGTGAGATTTTTTGTAGAGAATATGTTTTTGGATATTTTAATAAGATTATTAAAGATACGATGTATGGTAACATAAAATCCCTATATAATATTAATTAAGGCTACTGGAATCATCGTGCCCTCCTTAAATACCTTGTAATGAGTATAAGATTATGGGATTCCATGTAGTACAAGGAGTAGACACAAAACTATACAACAAGATATCTAATTATACATATATGGAATCTTTAATCTCCCAAATATAATGTTCTTTCGATTTCCAACCTATGTCCTTAATAATGATTCAAAACAAAAATCAAGGATATTTAGTGATTATTTAATAATTGATATTGGAGATCCATGTTCAATAGTGAGTACAAATCTCACCTTATAAGTCGGTTTTATGAGATTGAGTTAGACTTAAAATTCATTTTTTAATATAGTATTAGAATTATTTTTTAGTCTATCCTAACGATGGTTTGTTGGGCTTATCAGGTCACCTGCTATCGGGTCGTTATTAGACCACCCATAATATATAGGCGTGGAGAAGTGTATTGAAGATCTCACATCAACTAGAGATTAACATATTTCATAGTATATAAATGGGTCCAAATCTCACCTTATAAATCAGTTTTATGAGATTCAATCACTACAAGAAAATCATGAAATAAAAACCAATTTGTAGAAACCAAAATAATTAGTTGCAATAGTAACTAAATTGGTTTCTAAATTAGTTTCTATTATTTTCTATTATTGTTAAATAGTTTCTAAATTGGTATCTAATTAGCAACTAAGGTTTAATTTAGAAACCAATATTTTAGTTTCTATAGTAACTAATTATTTTAGTCTTTAAAAATTAGTTTCTATTTCATAATTTGTTTGTAGTGCTTAAAGTCCACTCCTTAATAATTTTGATTATAAATTATGAATAACTCAATCTCAACTATTATACCATTTGATTTTGATGGAAGAGAGAAAAAAATTATAATACAAAATATTTTATTAAGTTTAATTTTAATGATTTTCTAGTATTTCGTTCTAAGTACTATATATAAAGACAATTATGAGTATAAAGTGTACACAGTGTATATTGTGATAGACTTTGTGTATAAAAGATTACGTTATTAATAAAAATGTTTTGTTTTAATCTTGCTCTTTCTTTTATAAGCAAAATTAAATGTATATAGCTATGGCAAATAAATGATTCAACCCATTCATAGAATATTTACAAAATAAGATTCCACAAAATACCTCTTATTACACTGCATGATTTCTTTCCTTCCTTATAAGGGATATTCATATGTATTCTAATTCAAAAAAAATCAATATCAAAATTTATGTTCAATTGTTCCAAAACCTGCAGATTTCCCACAACACATTACCATATAGTGTCACATTGTACTTGTATTTTTTTTTTCAAATTAGGTGTAATTATATTTTTTTTATCGGTTATCCTTATATACAAAAGACTAAGAGTATGGGGTATTCAATGTAACATTTATATTAATTATATTACTGGATAATCGAGATGGCTGACGGTCTTTTAGTCTCACTTAACTCAAACAAAACTCTTAAAATTTTATTTAACTATAATTAAGCTAGTTTATCTATAAAGTGAGATTAAGACATAATTGGACTCTCTTTTGAACTTCACGAGCAGGTCCATGACAGTAGGATTCCATCCAAAAAGTATAAATACCAGAGGCAGTCAGATGTCTGAGGTAATTTTTTTCTCTCAACTCATCTGCATATTCTACTCAAACTAATTTCATCATCAAAGTACATTTGTAGGTTCATCACACAATCATTCAGTAAAACTTGACTAAACACTACAAGGCGAGAAAACTCAAAGCAGAAGTCACTTTAGGAGTAACCAGACTTGAGTTATAAGAACATTAATTTATTTATGTGTAAGAAGAATAATTATTATAATAAATTTGGAGAGGTTATTTTAAATGATGAACAAGTGCTTAATGGCTGCTTTTACCTTCCAAGACAAATCTAATTGTTTTTTTGGAACACAACAATCGATATATTCCTTGCATTGCAAATGCCTTCTTAATTAATTAGTCTTAATTTTTTATTTGAAAGCTAATAATTTATGGATGATGTTACATGATTGATGTTTCCCGTAGTACAAGCACTAAATCAAGCATATACAAATATAAATACGCCCACATGACATAATACCTCCATGAGTGCAAGTGGATATATAAATATGAATCTTAATTAATTAATTAAATGAGTGAATTTCAATTTAATGGCTCAGCATATGCTTAACTGAACAAATATATATGTCAGATAGAGAAAGAGAAACAAACCAAGTTGATTCATGGAAGATTTAGTGTTTTATGAATAGAGATAAATTATTAATTAGTCTTGGAAATGCATGTCTTTATGGTTAATTAATTAGTGTTTAGATCAAATTGCAAGACATTAAAAAATTAAGGTAATTGCAAAAAAAAAAAAATTTAATTTGAAGAATTAGCTAGAAGGTTATATTGAAAATTATTAACATTAATTGTTAGAAATGTAAAATGACAAAAAATTGTATAATTGATTAATTACTTGCCACTGAGAATTATTAACTATAAATTTTCGAATAATTAAAATTTTGTTTCAAACCATATTCCGTATTATATTTTAATTGTATTTACCAATAAAGATAAAATATTCTGTTAAAAAATAAAATAAATAGCATACTATTTAATGAAAAAAAAAACTAATTTTGATAAATGATACTACAAGAAAATCATGAAATAGAAACCAATTTTAAAGACAAAAAATAATTAGTTGTTATAGTGATTAAATTAGAGACCATTTTAGAGACTAAATAAATTTTTGGTTTCTAAATTAGTTTCTATTATTGTTAAATGATTTTTAAATTGGTACCTAATTAGCAACCAGATTTTTGCTACCAAATTTAGAATCTTAATGATTGGTAGTTAAGACATGGGTAGCTAATTAGATATCAATTTAGAAACTATTTAACCATAATATAAACTAATTTAGAAAACTAATTTTTTTTGTTTCTAAAATAATCTCTAATTTACTTACTATTGTAACTAATTATTTTGATCTCTAAAAATTGGTGTTTTTATTTGATGATTTTATTGTAGTAATGTGAGGATTTGTGAAAAAATATAAAACATAAAAATTAAGAAAAAAAAAACACTTATAACATAGAATAACTGTTTCAAAAACACTAAAACGAGTATTTGAGGTAATAAAATAAAAAAGGTTTAATTAATTGATGAAAAGTATTGTAGAAACACTGCAACTTTATGATGAGGTAGAAGCAGCTAATTTATAATACAATTTGTTCAAAAGTTTGGATGTGAATCTGTAGTTCATTTCAGAAATGTTTTGACTTGTTCAGTGTTCATGGGACAAGTTGAAAAAAAATTTTAATTTATCTTACTTGTACTTTACTGAAAAACTCAATAGAATTATTTATTTTTACTTGCAGTTGACTCAAGAATCAAGTTGGTCCAACTTGTGGATTATAATATGTCAATTTAAAATTTATTAATTAATAGGTAAAATTATAAATTTGGATATGTATAAATTAATTATGTATATTGTACAATTTATATTATAAAATAAATCATATGAATACAATATAATATCATGTAAAAAATTATCTATTAAGCAAAATTCTGACTATTAATATAATATTGTTAAAATAAGTATACATTTTGAAACAGTATAATAATTTAGTTGGAATAGCATGTCTAATTATCCATTCTCAAAATACACTAAGTTTTTAAATACATTAGAATTAACTGACTTCTATGTATGAAAGAATTCCTGAATAATCTTGATTTTCTTAAAGAAAAATTAAAAATTTATTTACATCAAAAGTTATATATATATATATATATATATATATATATATATATATATATATATATATATATATATATATATATATATATATATATATAT
>Ga0123342_1003311_pt1 | contig 25949 bp, 24 predicted proteins | sample Turbeawhitnodule_FD_89960 | JGI IMG/M metagenome (GOLD analysis project Ga0123342, IMG submission 89960) | Root nodule microbial communities of legume samples collected from Mexico - Turtle bean Mexico white nodule | ecosystem: Host-associated > Plants > Roots > Nodule | place: Mexico: Nepantla...
ACTTTTTCCAAAAAATATCATCATTCCCAAACAATTTTTTCCAACTTGGTCTGTCTATAGGACCTCCTTTTCTGAACTCCCACTGCTTACACATTCTAAGTCATGTTTGCCTTTCTCTTATTCTACTGTTAATCTTGATAGTAAACTGACTTTGTTCTATGCAGGGATTCAGAATTCGTGGACGAATTCTCTCCAACTCGGGGAGCATAATAAAGATCAAGTAAGAGAGGACTTTACTAATGGAGGAAGAGGCCATCCACCCAAACATTTAAAGTTCTTCCTTCTAGTCTTCTCAAAAATTAAAGAAGAATTAAATAAAGAGAGAACCAAGCCTAAAGCCAAAAGAAGACTACAAGCATTCAAGAATGGGCTCCAATTAATATCTCTCTTTATAGTTTCTTTTGTATAAAAATATAGAATAGCTTTAGGATATGCTAAAGAGGGAAACCTTAAAGACACCTCTTTTTTATAGCACCTATAGGCGTTAGTTTTAGGAAAAATCTAGAAGGTGCCTCTTCACTCTCCATTTAGGCGCTAGAATTGGAAGAGTTAGAAGGCTACCTTGTAAAGCTTCTCTTGTAAGCTTCTTTTGTAATAGGTGGCCGGTCCTTCTCCCTATAAAAGGAGGGCTTGGGTCTTTGAAATGATAGAATTGATTTTGTGAGTAAAGAACCTCTCCCAAATTGGTGAATGAAATTGAGAGAGACTTGTGTCTTCTTCTCTTCTAGTCTTATCTTGAGTGCATTCTTGGACTCTCAAGTGGCGACAACTACACTCATCTTGAAGTCTTTCATCCTTCAAGTGGCGTGCACACCTCCAAGATCTCCAACCACATAAGTTTCCTTGTTCTTTTCATCTTCTTCATCTATTTCCATTCCAAACAAACTCTAAAACATGTCTTTGTTGTTTCTAGTCATTTCAATCGGTAGAACTTGCTTGTATTGTGTTTTTATTCGGTAGTTTCCTTTAACAGATAATTCACGTTTATCCAAGATCTCTATTGGGTAATAATTTCCCGTTGGTCCTTGTAACGCAACTCGGGTTGAACTTCGTCCGGCCCCACTGCCAATTTGAGTTGAGACACATGGAACATCGGGTGGATTCGAGCTTTGTCTAGTAAGTGAAGTTTAAAAGCCACCAAACCCACCGGAAAAGGACCATAGTACTTGGCGGCCAAATTCGGATGTAGTCGATTAGGCATCGATAGTTGCCAATGTGGCCTAATTTTTAAAATATACCATATCCTCCACTTTAATTGAAGATGGTCTCTTATTACGGTTGGCGAAATTGGACATTTGATCCTGTGCGCTCCTTAAATGAAATTTAAGTTGTGCTAGGGCCTCATCCCGGTTCATTAAATCTTGTTCCACTATTTCTACCATAGTCTCTCCTACAACAAAGAATTACCACCCAGAACCAACAAAATTGGCTAGCCAAACTATTGGAGTATGACTTTGACATCGTGTACAAGCCTGGAGCATCCAACAAGGTGGCAGACGCTTTATCACGAAGATTGGAGGAAGAGGAAGACAGAGTGATGGAAATCAATGTCTTATCCATACCCTATTGGAGGGATATTGAATTAGTGGAAGAACAAAAACAACAAGATCTGATATTGAAAAAGATCATGGAGGAGTTCAAAAACAATCCGGAGGCACACAGGAATTATACCTTGGAAAGTGGGAGACTAAGGGGCGAATGGTATTATCAACATCTTCGAGTTGGATTCCCAAGTTGTTACACGAGTATCATACTCTTTATTTAAAGACCACTAACCGCACTAACCGTTATTAACTATTACTAACCACCATTAACCGCTACTAATTAGTACTAACCACTACTAACCGCCCTTTATTTTTTATCTTTCCTATAATATATCTTCCAAATCCTATCATTATTTTGTCTCCTAACATTACTTCCCTCGAACAAAGCAACCTTTTCCTCAAGGTTAAATTATGGAAATTGAAAAGGATCATGGAGGAGTTCAAAAGCAATTCGGAGGCATACGGGGAATTATACCTTGGAAAGTGGGAGATTAAGGGGCGAATGGTATTATCAGCATCTTCGAGTTGGATTCCCAAGTTGTTACACGAGTATCATACTCTTTATTTAAAGACCACTAATCGCACTAACCGCTATTAACTATTACTGACCACCATTAACCGCTACTAATTAGTACTAACCACTACTAACCGCCCTTTATTTTTTATCTTTCCTATAATATATCTTCCAAATCCTATCTTTATTTTGTGTCCTAACATTACTTCCCTCGAACAAAGCAACCTTTTCCTCAAGGTTAAATATGGAAATTGAAAAGGATCATGGAGGATTTCAAAAGCAATTCGGAGGCACACGGGGAATTATACCTTGGAAAGTGGGAGACTAAGGGGCGAATGGTATTATCAACATCTTCGAGTTGGATTCCCAAGTTGTTACACGAGTATCATACTCTTTATTTAAAGACCATTAACCGCACTAACCGCTATTAACTATTACTAACCACCATTAACCGCTACTAACTAGTACTAACCACTACTAACCGCCCTTTATTTTTTATCTTTCCTATAATATATCTTCCAAATCCTATCTTTATTTTGTGTCCTAACATTATTTCCCTCGAACAAAACAACCTTGTCCTCAAGGTTAAATTATGGAAATTGTTCCTAAATGGTCTTCACATCCTCCCATGTTGTGTCCCTATCCCCCTCATTCCACTTTATTAAGATATGTGGAATTGATGCTCCTTGTCTACTGCATGCAAATTCAGGTATGGAGGCTTAGGTGGTGGTGGGAATGAGAGGGGGTTTTGTATAAAAGTTTTTGCACCTAGTAAATTGAAATTCCAAGATTCTGATGTCATTGATGTTCTAGTCACCTTCATTATCAAGAACCCACAATGATTTCTTATGCTTATGAAGTAAATCTGAATTTGGAAAAAAATGATGCTTGGTTGCATCTCCACCTTCAACTTTTTTATTGGATAACTCTATAATTGGCCTCTCAAGAAAAATATCATTGCAGCATATAATTTTCACTTTCTTTATCGATGCATCCTCTTCTGCCCTTATCATTTCAGTTTCTCTTGCAAATCTCACTTCATTTTTGGTTTTTTCTTCGCTACAGAGGATGTGATTCTTCGTATCTGAACCTTCTCCCACATCTTAGGTCTTCTTCTCTTCATCGTTAACAAATTTCTCTCCTCCCTCAGACATTTTGTCCCATTTCTTGATGTCCTGCAGCATTTCTTTTATTTCAAGAATGCTCTCCTTTAGCCCACTAATGTTTGTCTTTAAGCTGTTAATGTTTGTCCTCATCTCCACCATTAACCTCCCTTGTTCGCTGGTTAATTTCTCAAAAGCCACAGTTCTATATTCCTTCCTCACTTCTTCTTTTTTTATCCAGCAGGTCGGACCAATTTGTTAGGAACCAAGAAAATCACACCCAAAAATAAGTTAAGAACACCAAAAACTGAATAATTTTATGTATTAATAATTATGCACTTTACATTCAAAATGCCTAAAAAAAATAGATTATTCCTTTTACACAGGATTTTCCTGTCTACCAAACAGAATACCCAAAAAACATTTATCTTTTACTAAACTAGTTGGTCTTTATTTAAAGATCACTAACCGCTATTAACTACTACTAATTATTACTAATCACTACTAACTACTGCTAACCACTATTAATCCTCCTTTATTTTATTTTTCTATAATAAACTTTCCAAATATTTTGTGTCTTAACAGTACCCCTATTATATGCGAATAAATAACATATAATATAAAAAAAATAAGAGAATAAGAATTTATGTAAATTATTTTTTTTATCAATTTATCTCACAAATGTCTAGTTCTCGATCAATATGATAAAGTTTTAACTAATGTAAAGTAACACTACAAGTTAAAAACAAGTAATGCTTGGATCCAACCAGTTTTGGCTAATTTACAAGTTTGTCTAACTTCAAAATACATTCCAAATTACACTTCCAAAATATTTAAATAATAAAAATAAATAACTTAAAACATATTATCATATTTTTAAATTAACTTTGAATTATGTAATTCAAAATTTTCTAGACTAACTTTTAAATTATATAATTACAAAAAAAATTCTATATAATTCAATCCAGAATTTGTCTGACAAAACCAAGTGCAGAGGTATTTTTGAGAACTTTCACACTTTATAGAGGTGCAGAACGAAACCCAGGAGTACAGGAGGAAAAGATTTTCTACTCTCACTCTTCAGCATTTTGTTTTCCTCTAGAGAATTCTTACCCTGATAACTCTAGAAGTTTGTATCGATTTCTACAGTTTTAAACTGTCAAAAAAATGTTAAACATAAAAATCGGAAAATACAATTAAAGTGTTTATAAACACAATTAAAGAATGTTTATAATCGTCAAAAAACAATTACTAGTGTTTGCAAGAAAATGGTAGGTTGTAACAGGTTTTTAACCTCGCAATTGACATTTGTAAAGGTTTTTAGTAGTCAAAAATTGCATTTTTAACCTCCACAGATCATAACTATTTGTAGCAATGGCAATGATAAATTACTATTGTTTGATAAAATAATACAAAAAGGATTATAAATTATACCATATCTACTATTGCGTTGAAGAAAATAAACTATAACCCATAAATGTTCAGTAATTTAGTTTTCTCAATAGACCATGAATTTTCTTCAAACAGCAAGTGTGATTTTCCTGCAATCAATTTAAATAAATGCATAGAGTGGCTTAGATCTAAATCCCCTTTAGCATATTTATTTTTAAAAAAAATGAAAAAAAAAATAACATTCTATGGCAACCTTCCACAGTAATATGAAGTTTAATTTGGGTTACCTTCAATATGCTCAACAAGTGAAGTAGCAGGAGAATACTTGCAAATAAATGGGTAGTAGCAAAGAACTAACGCATAGCAGTAAAAGCTTTGGCATTCAGAGACAGTTCAATTACAGACTAAATATTTATAAATTACAAAATGTCTTATGGCACATCAAGTTTCTAATCCAAATACTATAGTAGATAATTTCTTTATTGAGGAGCAAAATCATGATATGTTAATGGAAACTTGTGCAGGGAATGAAGGACTCCAAAAATATGCTCAGTGACCCCATATTAAAATCCACCGATAGCATATAACAGTTTATGCAGATCATATCAGGAGATGAGTTTGTGACTTCTTGCTTATTATATGTCTCCAATGAGTGCACCAGAAATTACCTACCTAATAATTACAATTCATTAACGCTTTGGGGTAAATGTGAAGTTTTCACAATCAAAATCCCCTATAACAGAAACAAAAGTCCCATCAGATGCAAGACTTCATCATAATAAGAAATGAAGTATAAAAATACTTTTTACAGCCTTCAAGGAAATGCAAAAGAGAATATCATTACCATATCAATGATAATCAGCGAAAGTCATTGGGGTTTTCTCTGCTTTGGATGAGAGGAACACCATCTTCCCTCCAAACTACACGCTCTTCACATAAAGCCTCCACAACCTCAACGTATAATTGGTGCTCCTACATTGAAAAAATAAATAAATAATCAGTAATCAATTGAGTTCATCTTGAATGGTAGGAAGCAAATAAATATACTACTCTAAAAGCTACCACTAAAGCTATAAAGAAGATAGATATAAACATTGATATTTCTCATTCTTTTCATAGGTGAGAGAGGAAGACACTTGTATCACCAAAGAGACACCAACAACTAAATGATGACCCTACAAGCTAGGGCATTAAAATTGAACTAAATAATATTATAAATATTATTTCTAACATTGTAAGACCATCTTATAAAATCTCTGAGGCATTTAATTTTCCTTCTTTTGGGCCTCTTTATGCCCATCCTATCATTGACAGTCTGCTAAGTTGCTGATCTTTCGATTGCATAAATGTCAAGGTTCATGATGTGTTAATATCTTGAAATATAAAAAAAAAGATAATAGAATTCCTAATAAAGAACAATACAACACAAGAGAGAAAAAGAACTGTATGACTTTTGTACTGATTATCAACAAGACACTTTCAAGAACTAAGGAATACAGAGTAGAACCCCAAAAGGAGCACTCTCCTTTTCACAATGCAAAAAAATCCCCCGACTAGGAAAAAGTCCAATTGATAGACTTCCAACAGACTTAACAGAAATAACTAACAACTTGACCCAGACAACTATTTTTTACAATTGACCCTATCCCCTATTTTTCTTTCTATAATAAACCTGTAGAGGTTTTTTCCATTTTAGATGCTCCCTAAATTCATTCCTTGGCTCCATTTAATTCACCCAGTAGTTCTTCTAAAACTGTCTTGTTTAGAGCTCAATAGTCAATGCAAAATCTCCAACTTCCATCCTTCTTTTTAATTAAAATGATCAACTTCTTTTGCTGGTGGCAACCCTTTCCGTTCATGAAAATTTTGACAAATTCTGTTGATACCTTCTGCACTTGATTTTCGTTGTCACTTGTCAATTCTTTCCTGGCTACATGATCTTTCTCAACCACCCATAGCATAGACATCAAATCAATTTTCTTCTTGGCTAATTTCACTAGAGCTCGTGAAGATACCACTGATTTAGACAAACTAGGATCTCCTTGGATGACAATGTTTTGACTTTGATGGATAAATGGCATACACAAAGTCTTCCAATTAGCATTAATGTCTATCAATGTCACCAGCCAAGCTACCCCAAAATCAAATCCACTATCTCCCAAATCAAAATAAAAAGAAATAACCTTCTATCACATATGCCCCCCATCTGTACCATTAGTTTCTTGCAGCATCCTTAAGTAGATTTCTATGACTAACCCCCAACTTACATAATAAGGTTTTGTTGGGTCGATTTCAAGCCCTAATTTGTGCACCAGGTTGTTGGATACAAAATTAAGACTTGCTCTGCTGTCAATCAAGATCAACACCTCCTGCCCTTGTTATTCACCTCTCAACTTCATAGCCTGAGGTTGGGTCAATGAACATACCTAGAGATTCATCTACCGACAAACCAACTCAAGACACCCTTCTTTTTCTCCACTTTCAGCATGCTCTTCAATAATTGCTATCTCTCTCTCTCTTCCTTAATTTGCCCATCTTCCACCAATATTGTCACCCTTATACCTTTTTCAGGGCCTGGCCATAGCCCTTCCACATGATAGCACCTTCCTTTGTCTCTTCTTTTGAAATATTCAGAGTAGGGAAGAATTTGAGTTTTCCTGTTTTTTGGATACTGGAAAATTGGGTTTGGCCACCCACCATTAGATGATTCTGAGCTGTTCACGCCAGGGTTCAATTCTGCTGCCACCATGATACCTAAATCTGGAACTCGCAGCTCTCCCCTGCATGTTCCCGTAATTCTGCATTTGATTCATGGCTTCTTCAAGAGCGTGGGCTACTTCCATGGATTGAGTAAGGTTGTTAGGGTCACATGGGTGAACTAAACTCCGAATGTCTTGGCACTGCCCTGCCAAAAAATATCCCAACAATTGGTCTTCCCCATTGTTGGCTTGTGCAACCAAGAACTCAAAGTCCTGTAAATACTCCTACTCCTCCGGTCTGTCTCAAAGATCCTAATCTCCCATAAACCATACCTCTGCCCTTTTCACCAAATATCCTTCCTCATCAAAGCTCCTGAGAACCCCTTCCAAGAATGATTCTTGGTTTTCTAGTGCTAATATTGAAACCAGGGCACGACATGCCCCTCCATGCTAATAAAGCCAGCTTTAACCTTTCCAAACTTTTACTTGTACCTTGAAAGTTCTCTGCTCTGGCCAGCCATACCACTGGATCTTGCCCTTCAAAAGTGGGTAATTCCACTTTCTTAATCCACGAAGGAGATAATGTCTCTTTCAAATTCTCTGATTTCCCCCTCTTCTTCCAATAAGTTAGCATTCTGATTTACCAAATTGTCTCCCTCCATGGAAGGATATTTTTTATTATTCTGCTGTAACAACAATTTCTCGATATATTCCAAGCTAGTTAAGTCTGCCAACTGAATCCCTGACGCTTTCTATAAAATTCCAACCTGATTATCCATTGCGATGTGCATCGGGCACGTCGGACCAAACTTGTTAAGAACTTCTTGAAATAAAAGAAAAAGATAACATTCCTAACAAAGAACTACACAAAGACACAGCAAGAGAGAAAAAGTACTGAATAACTTTTGTATTGATCATCAACAAAACTCTTTCAAGAACCAAGGTATACAAAGTATACCCCCAAAAGGAGCACTCTCCTTTTCACACTGGAAAACCAGTAAGACGAAAACACTCAAAAAAATCCCCTGAATTGGAAAAAGTCCAGTGTAAAAGACTTCCAACAGACTTAAGAGAAATAACTAACAACTTGACCCAGTCAACTATAATTTACAATTTGACCCTTTCCCCTATTTTTCTTTCAGCAAAAGGTTTTTCCATTTTAGATGTTCCCTAAATTCATTCCTAACAGAATGCTTATCACAAAGATATTCGCTGAACTCCATTCAGGATTAAAACTATAGAATAGTTTAAAATGCCACCCTTTCTGGGAGCTGATTAATGATATAGTCTGCCTTTACCTCGTTGAGAACCCTTGCCGCCAAGTCCTCCGCAGTATCATTAGCAAGCACAGGGACCACACGCTGTGCAAGGATACGCCCTGTGTCATAGTGTTCGTCAACAAAATGAATTGTAGGACCTGAAAACCTGACCAACACAGAAAAATGAAGCACAGAGATGTTATCAAGAACCAAGTACAGTAATGTTTCACTGAAGTGCTTGAGATATTTCATGAGAAGTATACCTTGCTCCAGAAGCTATTACTGCTTTATGAACCTTCATGCCATAGTAGCCCTTGCCTCCAAAAGCTGGAAGAAGTGATGGATGAATGTTGAATATAGATCTTTCATAAGCTCGGATCAGTTCCACTGGTATCAGTTTGAGGTATCCAGCTAAAAGAACAAAATCTACCTCGAATTTCCTGATTAAAAATGTATTACACGTTAATAATGTAACCACTCCATGCAGTAGATTGAAAGTCTTCCTTTGTCCCCTTTTACAGATTTTGCCATATTTGAGTTACACTGGTTTCAACTTTTATTTGGTTTCAACTTTGCAAAGAATCCACACATCAGATTCATTAAAAAAATAAAGACCCCAGACTCTAAAGTAAAATACAATTGCAAGAAATCAATTAAAGAAGCATCAAACCTTAGTGTATCAACAAGGTCACAGGGAGATAATCCTTTGGGTTCATCCCTTGCTTTAGGGAACAATATAACTGGGATACCATTATTTCTTGCATACTCTGCACCTCCACACTCTGGAATTACATGAAACAAAAAAACAAATTTTAGTATACCAAGGCTCAAAATAAAAGCGAAATCAAAAAACAGTCCAAACAAGCATCCCAAACAAGACAAGGAAGTTTAGCAGGCATGAAATCCTAATCCAGTCATCCAGTGACTATTATAAGCTAAAATTGAAGGAGATACGCTTCTAGGAAAAGCAAGATTTTAGCTAAGCTGGATGATGACACAAAAGGACAAAAATAAAAGAAAAGGGATATTAAGATAGAGAATTACCACTTTTATTTGTGACCAATACAGTAACATCTCCATGAAGCGATCCCCTTTTGGAGGCCTCGTGAATTGATCTGAAGTTGGATCCTCCGCCAGACACGAAAACTGCTAGTTTTTTTCTTCTCACTGTGACCTGAGCCCTCACCTCATGGTCCTCCTCGGGTTCTGAAGTACTACTACTACTCTTGCTACACCATATTCTCCAAGAACTAGAACAAGCTTCTTTGTGCACAAAACTGATAGCATGTAAAGCTGCACTTGGGACGTCAAGATTCTGAGATTGAACAAAAGGGTATGTCGATGAAGAGAGTAGAGGAGGGAAATTTAAAGAGAATGATCGCTTCACCGTTGGAATTGAAGGCGCTAGTGATGATTTTGGAAAAAATCTGGAAATAATCTGCTGAGCTTCCATGGAAAAATTAATTTAAGTCTGTGTTTGATGTTGTTGGCGAGGTTGAAAAAGTTAAGTTAAGGGATAGGTAAAACTGATTGAAGGGGCCGAATGAAACAACACAATTATGATCTTCAAGACAGCGCTCTGTGTCAAGAACTTTGTCTAAACTTCCAATGCATCACAAAGAAACTCACATCAATTAGTAACTCATCACAATAAGAAAGCCAAGAAAAAACAAAAGTTATCGTGTGAAAGCACACAAGTACACTAGACCCAAAATAAGAATTCCTTTTAGAACAACTCCAACGTGGTTGCTTATACAAACAATTCTTCTGAATATAAAAAAGAAAACCAAAACGAGAAAAACCCAGATAACAAAAGCACAATTTTTTAATTGTGGAAAACCGAAATCAGAAGCTTAGTCCCAAAATCAATAGCAACATTTGTCGAAAACCAATATCAGAAGGACAAACCCAAAAAATATGAACAGAATCTAAAATCACAAGCACAGTTCCAAATAACAGATGCACCATCCAAAATCAGCAGCAGCAACTGTGGACAGTCAAAACAACAAAAGCTCAAATGTTTACCTTTTGGGTCTGCAAGGAGTAACGCTTGTGCACGCGTTATTAAGCGGGTGGCGAAGAAGAACGAGCGAAAAAAAGATTCGACAAGGACGAGGTTACGACGCAAAGTTGGTCATTGGTGAGAGCGAAGAAACACTCTGGGGGCGGCAACTGAATCCTGTCCTATGTTGAAATATTTTAAATTGAAATTATTTTAAACAAAAATAATAATAAACAAGTTAATAATAATATTTTAAAATCTATTATCTCTTATCTAGTCTTTTATTGACTCTTTTTCTTCCAAAAAAAATGACTTATTAATCTTTTTATCCATAAAAATATGTAATATAATAATTAAAATTTATACAAAAGTATCAATATACATTATAATAAAAATATATACAAATAATAAATTAAATTGCCGTATAATTAATTATGAGAATTATCAGGGGTGTTTTTCGCAAGATTTTATAATGAAAATATATAATTGATAATTATTAAAATAAAAGGTGATATAAATAGATTGGTATATTTGAGTGCAATAAAAATAGAAGAAATTATTGTCATTAATCTTTTTTGGTAATTATAGTTTGTGTGATTTTTTACTTCAATAATTTTACTATTTCTATGTAATATAAAATATTATTATTCATTGTTTTACTTATATGACATTGTCAAATGCAAATTTTTAAAATGTATATTTAAGAAAAGTTTATTTATTACACGAGTGTTTATTAATGGCTTTTCTCTTTTATACAACATCAGAGACTAACGTCGGAAATTGAAGAGAAATTTTTTATTTTTTTTTATCGGCAATAGAAGAGAAAAAATTAGGAAGTGGGTTTTTGTTTAACTAGCTTTACAGAAAATGCAGTACATAATTGATCTCTATATTTTGGAATATGTATAGGGTTTTGTATTATTTTTTTTGTTTCTCTTCTTTTATTATAATATATAATTGAAATGGCGTACATTATTTTATATTTTAGCAAACAAGTGGACAAAACTTTGAATCAAAGACAAAATTTCTTAAACAAATAATTATTTTATACATGTCACCGACAATACTAAACCAACATATATGGTGATGTAAAATAAAATACTATAGTTTGATAAGGTTTTGAGGAAGGTGTTTGAAGGAGATGATTTACTACGTTAAGCACGGGAAACTGGTATTAGATGGAAACTTAAATTACAAGAAAATGTTGGCAAATACTCCCAACACCTCCATTGGTTCCTGCACCTCCTTATAGTTTTGAGATTCCATCTTAGTATTTATTTTTATTTTATTCTTTTACACAGATTACATAATCCATAACACTTTCATTATATTATAACACTTTCATTATATAATGTATGTACCAAAAGCTAAATCTAAGCTAAATCTAAATCCATATTCTGTATAACCAATTTGATTATACAATCTGATTGATCATACTGAATTTGGGTTTAGCTTTCAACTTGAACAATCTGATATGTAATTTAAATTATATAATATTCCAGAATCGGGTGTGTTCCGATATAAAAACGATACTTTTCTTTGTGAGTTCCATGCGTGTCTGAACATGATTCAAAGCTGAAAGATAAGGTTTAAATTAAAAGTGTAATAATCAAAATTCCAAGTTCTTAAGAATATGAACTCTTTCAAAAAGCTGGTAGAGTCCGAATGTTGCATTAATGACTCCTTATCGCATTTAATTCCCAATTTGTTCTACGGTTTATGGTTTGTTTCCTCTGGAAAGCGATCTACATGATATATAGACATGATAAAGTTTTTTTCTATATTTGGAGGTAACAACTGCATGAAGCCATCAACAACAACAAATTAGATGATGATCATATTGTGTGGACACTTAGCACAAGGAATCTTTTCCATCTCCAGGAAACTTTTGCATGCTACAACAACCTCTACGGGAATACATTGGAACAGGTTTTGCTTTAAAATTTTAGGTTCTTATATAAGCTTTTAATTTTGATCCACTAACCTTACAACTGATTTATGACCAATATTATACTAGATCCGGGCTTACACTGAATTGTGCATTTCACATTTTTCTACCAATATTTTTTTTTTTTTCTGTTTATGGTCGATCATTTTTGCCCAATAAAGTGAAGGTTCTATTAGGAGGGGTCGCGTATAAATTAGAACTGAATTGAACTTGGCTTTGGTAACGATATTACCTATATACTTCACTACTCAATTTTAATTAAAAATGACCTTAGTATACGCATAACCATCAAAATGCAGTTACAAGACCTATACCAAGTTCCTCTGCAAGCTCATCCCCGACAGGAACAAGAGTCAAGACAACAAGAAAAATAGCAACTGCTACAAGTGCCTTTCTCCATGTTCCAGCTTCTGTCACATCATTTAAGCACGGTTTCTCTGGAGCCCTCTGCAAAAATTACAAATCAATAAGTAAAAATTCAAATATAATTGCAAAAAACAATTAACTACAGTTTCATCGTTTCCTTTCAATCAAGACAAGTATTTGCATACCTGACATAACAAAACATAAAGCCCCCAAGGAAGTGAAAGAGGTCCACCAAGCTGTTGAAAGGAGTAAAAGAAAACAAAAGTGCAATTTAGCTTTTTTAATAAAAAAATGGAAAACAATAAATTACCATAATAAATCAAGAAAAATGACTAAACAATGAGGAACATATGTCCTATTTCCTTTCAGGAGTTAGTAAACAAGAAAATGCAGAAAGGCTGGTAACTATGTGTGCAACCAAATGATGTAAAGGTTGAACTTTCAACAATGTTATTCAACAACCATATGTTTGATTTGTTTAATCTAAACGAAAGATCAGACATACCACTCCTAATCCAAGCAATGTATAAGTGGTTAAACCAAAGCCAACTAGCGCATTTTTTCCAAAAGCACCCTGCAAAACACATGTAGCAGAGTTAGCATATGCTTTTTACAACACTATATATTAGATAGTTCAGAACAATTAGAAAAAAATTTGTTTTTCATGTTCGAGAAATATTAAGGTACCTAATCATATAATGAGGATACTCTTGTGAGTTCTATTCACATCTTCCAAAAAAAAAAAAAAAATATATATATATATATTTCCATGTCCTAGGTTGTAAATTTCATACCTATGCTCAATATAATATATCACCTTTTAACATCAGATCATTATCATAAGTAATAAATACATTTGAAATATGAATTAAAGCTGGTTAGAATGTTGAAGTTACGTGACCACTGGGAGGACACATGGGAAGCAAACCAAAATGTATAAATTCATATCATCCAATAAAAGTTATACATGTCCATGTCATAGGTTTTAAAGTTTATACCTAAGTTTAAAACATTATCACCTTTTTAACATCAGAGCATTATCATTACCTATAAGAAAATACATATAAATATGAACTTTGAACTTATGAATGAGTTCTATTCTCCAAAGACTTTAATTTACCTTCTACACCAAACTACCATAATAATGTTACAAAAGGGTTTGACTAATTATTATATCATTCTAGTTCCTCACTTCAAATCATTCCCATGACAGGTATGTCCCTACTTTACTCATTACAATAAAAAATGGGGAAAGTCATGTCATAGTAGTGTCCTCCCTTTTAATTCTCAGCATCTTACCCTAGAAAGGAAAATAACTAGGTCTCTTCTACTTATATCCCCTATTTCCGACAAATGCCCCACTGTTAACCCAGAAATGGTTTACTTATAAAAAAATAGCTCACCTCACCCTAACACTTTCCAAAATAGCCAACACAAGTTGTGGTTATCATGATTGTATATATAGCTAAAATATCCACTGCATTCCAACCTGTTCCTAAAAGGTCATGACATCAAGAGGCACTGAGTATATGTTGAAGCCTAACTTTGGTTTTTCCTGCCAGTGTAAGAAAAAATGGACTGTCCTCTTATTTTCTGACTCCTCATTTCACTTCCCAGACAAGTCATTCAACAAGCTTCTTCTTCTTAATACCATCCACCCAACTTAGAAAACAAAGTTTTGAGTCTTTTAACCCGTTGACTGCATTGATAACAGTCAGAAAAAATACAAATTTTGATAATTGATATTAAAATTAGGATCTGTGATGATATAAAAAAAAATTAAAAAACACGGCAAAATGTCATAAGTCCTAATTTAAAACAGAAACAAATCTAGCAAGCACGGGTTTTAGCTAACTAATTATGTGTGTTTGGTCATATTTCTATTAATTGCTAACGACAAAGGAATATGAAAGGAGCTTTAAGCATGGAATCTACTACAAAATTTCAAAATGCTCTCAAAGCATTGTCCTCGATTGAAGCTTAAGGCCCTACATGACCATTTCATTTACGTTGCTTTACCTGTTATCCTAATTGGAATTGATGAATGTGGAGAATATCTTTCATTTAGTTCAAACAAAACTGAAAATAATCAGACAGTATCTTCCCTGAGTCAAATATTGTCCCAAATTACTTTAAAAAAATTACAAAGTAAGCAATGTATTTTTCACCAGCTAAAGCTTGAAAGGTGAACAAGATACCTGTATTGCTCTTCCACCATCAAGGCACCCCACTGGAAGCATGTTAAAAGCTTGTATGGTTAAGCCACACCTGAAAAATCATAATAAATAAATATATAAGCAGACATGTTACGGAAAATTAATGATTAAGAGTATGTTTGGGAGCAAAAATTTCTTCATAAATTTGATTTATCAATGAAAGTAAATTAGATTCCAGGAGGAAAAGTTGAATACCAGCCTGCAATCACAAGAGGGTGAATCGGAACCATTGCAGCATGCATTGCTCTGCACGTTGACATTAACAAATAGCAATGTATCAGGTTAACTGAGACCAGAATAAAAAATTACCTACATAAGCATCAATTCCAATCTAGATACTGAGATATTGTTTGTCCCAACTTATGTTGGATTTCTCTCTTTAAAAGGAGGGCCAATTTTTCTAAGAAAATGTAGCTTTTTTAATAAAGAAAAGTTTAAAAAAAATGAAAGACCTCTTTAAAAATGCTAGTTTTAGGAGATTTTGACTTTCACTTCTCCACTTCCTTTTGGGCCTTTATTGTTAACTCAAGATCCAAGAAGACATACCTAACAAATTTTAACTTAACTTGTGTTTGGTAGGGAATTTCACAATTTTAAGGAAATTAAAATACATTGAATTTAAATTGCTTTTAATTTAAATTATTACATTTTCAAATGTTTTTTAGATAAAACACTTCAAATTTATTGAATTTCATTTTTTTTGCTTGGATAGAGTATTTCAATTACCATCAAACATAAAAATTCACTTTATTTTTAAAAAATATTTAATGATTCAAATACATCGGTTTAAATTGACATTGGTTGAGATACTATTTTATAAAAGTCCACCAAGAGTTTTTCCACTCAAGAAATGTTTTTCTTGATTGACATCGATTGAGGTTATTTTTAATTATTACCAATCACAATAATTTCAACTTACATTGACGTCATTAGTCAATGTTATTCTGGCCACCTTTTTCACTAAGGTCAACTACAAAATTCCCCTGAATAACATTTCCTGAAAAAATCCCTGGTCGAGGTTGGCTTAAAGCTCCCCCGCCAACACTAGAAAGATATCCCTAGTTGATGTCAACTAACGAAATTGTGTTTTACATCTACTGAAAAAAAAATTGTGTTTAACCTTAACTTACATCGGCCAAAAGATATCCTCGATTAGCTTCAACTTAAAAGAAACCTCGACATCAATTAAAAAAACATGTTTAGTCAACGACACCCTATCAAGACTAAGTTGACGACATCACATTCAAGGATGAATCGATGATGTCTTGACTGATGCAAAGCCGACAACACCCCAATTGAGACAAGCTGACAATGTCCGACTAAGATTGAGTCAGCAATGCAACGACCAAGGTCCCGTTGACAATGCTGATGCCAAGTCAAAGAGAGAGCATGAAGAGAAGAGACATTGATGTGAGAGAGAATAGAGTATGAAGAATTTCAAATTCTTCCTTTTTAGGTGAAGTTTAAATTCTCCAATTTTGAGTAATCAAATTACTCTCTTAAATTTCTAGAATTTCAATCCAAACAACATATTTTATCATAAAGCTTTCAAATTCTCTATAGAAATTAATTGCCGTCTAGAAATTCTCCATCCAAACACAATACTAAAATTTAAAGTAACTTATATTAAATTACCAAACAATTTTATCATTAAATTTAGAGTACCTACTTTCAACTTTAACCTTAAACAGCTTTTAAGCTCTAAAAAGACCAGGCCAAACACTACCTAAAACCATGGGCTGCAATCAATGCATACACTTAGAAACAATTGATTTGGAAAATGACCCAAGTGTAATTATCCATTTTTTCCATTCAAATAGTGTATATTAAATAAATTAATTACAAAAAATCACAAGCATTGGACCTATGTTTAGCTAATTATATTCTTAATCCATTAAAAACCATGGAAAGAAGGGGACATACGCATAACCAAGGGTTGCTCTACTGATCAATCCAAGAAGCAAGGAACCTTGAAACAACAAGCTAGGAACTTGCACCAAATCTCCTGTTGTATCTGGATTTGATGAGAGAAGAAGGCCAACAGCAAACATTGAAAATGATAATACAGCACCAGCAAAGGGACCCGCAAGTGATATGTCTACTTTTGTACTTCTATCAGGAAGGATGGATTTAAACTACAATGGAGTGTAAACAACCATGGATCAGCATTTAAGAGCATATTAAAACTTAAGGAATGAACTTCAGTCTAACTAAAATGTTATAGCATATCATATTTAGTAGTAGCAATAGAATAGATAGACAGTTAAAAAATGCTTTAGATGACAATTTGGATGGTAAACAGATGCTTGCTATTATAAAAGCTTTAGCCAGTGGTCAGAAATTCGATACAAAAATAACAAGAAAAAATAGATAATCTCACCTGGGTAATAGCACCAAAGCTGCCAAGTGTGATGTTTGGAATGAAGAAAGGAATGCTTAATTTTACTTGTTTAGGAAATGCTGCTAGAAAGTGTCCAACCTCCTGCACATACCCATATCTGTCAGGTATACAGAAAACAAAAAGCAACAAGGGTAATTTAACCAATTTAGTAAATAATATGTAGAGAGAAAATTAAACAAATAAAATAGGAAGTAAGGGTTGGGCCATTGGACATAAGTAATAAATACGATAGAAAGTGACCTTCAACACAGCGCACATGGCAGGTATTTCTATTTATACAATATTTGACAGTATATATGTATTAAAGTGGATTATCTTAATCTGCAGACTAACTCAAACTTCTGACTGCTGTCATACATTGCCAATAGTGAGTCAGTCAACATATTGACAACAATACTAGATTAGTTGATAGATTCTTATGACAGATTGCTTGCGAAACAGTATTGTGGAAATTATAGAGTTTAGGTAAAGGAGGAGAAAAGGTGAGACTAGAGAGGATATTAATTTACTTATAATTCATTATCATAGGCACCGTCTTCATCACAACACCTCTGCACAAATCACTTGCACCAAATTAAAGTTTGTTTGTTGAAGACAATAGTCTAAAAAGCAGTAAGTTTGAAAATAGGTCTAATAAAAGCAAAAAGATCGATCCCAGACTATAATATGAATAAAACTCATAGCAATTTGTTGTAAGACAGAAAGATAAATAAAGAAATTTTGATTTTCTAGAAATTATATTAAAAAAGGCCAAAACAAAAATATGAAATGCTTACATGAAACAGAAGAACCCCCAAGACACCATAAGCTAAAGGTAAAGCTGAGTCAACAAATGGAAATAGCAACTCCATATCCGGAGCTTCAACAACATCTGGATCTGTGAAATATTTCACAACTTCTGGGGGAAGTCTGTTGATCTGGTTAACCAAAAAGCACGGTATCAACAAAATATGGAGAAATGACGGAGATGGCAAGACATCAATGCAACTAATGACACTTTGAGAGAAAGACAATTGAAACATGTTGCTCACAAAGATTTACCAATCATCACCTGATGTTCAAAGATTATCAATAACTAGCCTACCTGAGATGCAATACCTAGCTCCACTGAGGAACCAATTGTTAGGAGAAACAACAATAATGCAATGACATATTGCCAGAGCGTTGTTGGCCCCGGATCAGAAACCTCCTTCCTCAACAAACCAAAGCTAACACGCGGCCCACCACGCGGATCAGGACTCTCTGAATTGGGTTCCTCCACCATAAAAAGGTTGTATTTATCACCTGTGACCTCAACTAGAAGATTTTGGAGTTTCGCAAAAACATCCTCTCTATTCCCCCTTAAATTCCCAAGGAAAAGAATGCCTTCTCCCAAGTCTCCAAAAGGTTCCTCTTTCGTCACCCAAAAAGTCGAATACCCAAAAAGCTTATCCTTAATCAGCTTTACATCAGCAGGATCAACCTTCTCAGGCCCAAGGAGCTCAATAAGTTTGAAAGAATCAACTTGAAAAGTGTTGTATGCTGGTCCAAGCGACGACAAAGATGACTAAACAAGTAAATGATGCAAACACGAGAATTAGCAATCACAACAGATAATTCACATGCACATAATGCAACAAAATACATGTTAATGAATAGAAATTCTAGCAATCAAACTTTCACGTCAACAGAATATAAGTTCTCCAATCAAAATTAGAGTTTTACCTAGATAATCTATGTTGACCTTTAACACAAACCTTTATTGCATGGATTACAAAAGTAAAACTCCAAATTTGATTGAAGAACACCACAAACACCTAAGGAACTACTTCTAAGTTTTGTCCTCCAATAACTACCCTCAGGTCTTCAATGAAGGACAAATGTGAAGTCTAATTTGAGAACTAAAATGGCTACTTCTAACTACAAATTTCTCACAGGGTTTTATCCACATATGCATTAGCAAATATCAATCTTTAAACAAACTTTAGGTGTTACACATCACGATTCTACATTAAATTAAATAACTTAAATTGCAGCTACCTAAACGCAACAACCTAACAGCTAACTTCAACTAATCTTAGAAACAAATTCATAAATCAAATTATTTGCTAATGAAGGCGCACCCTATGAGAAGTAGAAGGAGGCGTTGATTTCTCCGAACTGAATCCTCTCTCCTCTTCAGGCATCGTCGTCGTAACGTTGGATTTGGAATCATCGGCACCACTTTCCTCTACAGCACCAACGTTGTCCTTGTCACTGTCGTTGTCATTAGTACCAAAACACCTACGGATGCCCGAATTGGCGTGCTTCAACTTGCCCCATTTGGGTACTCGCGCGCGTGAGAAGAAGCAAGAGGTGCCCCTCAGGCGCGTGAGCTTGTGGCACTGAATCCTCTCCCTGAAGGCACGGCGAACCGGGTTGGAGCGGAACTCCGAGTTCAGAGGCATGAAACTGCAACTCGTTAGAGTCCCCATTTCGGAACGAAACAACGGTCGTTTGAAGAAAGAAGCGTTTCAGAATGGCATGGAAAGTGTGACACGCATGAGTGTGCGTGCGACTTCCGATGAACACTACACTGTTGTTCAAGGATTTTGATTTGGATGTGGTTGCGGGGTGCTGCAGCCTTTGGATAAAAATTAATATTATTAATATAAATATCTTTTACAAAAAAAAATAGTAAATACATTTCCCTTGTTTTTTTGGTTGCTTAATGAAATATCTTTCTTTTTCTTTCTCCTTTAATCACACCCATCCATTAACCAACTCTTTTTTCTGTCACCAATTCCTTTAACTTAAATACAAAGATATTATACTACAAAAGAAAATGGTTTGTTTTCTGTGGCTGATGCTGAAATTGCGATATTTATACGTATAAAAATTATAAGAAATGTGATGATGATCAATTGGAATTACGAAAATGATTTTTCCGCATCTTATTTTCCATTACTCCAAATTACAACTCTGACCTGAAGGAAATTGATGATAGTAAGGGTATTTTTGTTATTGCTGAAAAAGAATTAAAATTTGGAAGGTTGGAAATAGTGAAGGGTAATTTTGTCATTATGGAAGTCAGGTATTAAATGGTAGAAAATGTCGCATTGGCTTTGGTCATAACCGCACGGCGAATGCGTATATATTTCCAGAACCATCGGGTCATAGTTAAGACTAATTACCTCATTATGAAAATCTTGACTAAGTCGAATTTGGTCGGACGAATTATAGGATGGGCAATCAAGTTGTTAGAATTTCACATTCAATATCAGTCCAGGGAATTTCACATTCAATATCAGTCCAGGGGAGCAATTAAATCTCAAGCCCTCGTCGATTTCGCAGCAGAGCTAACTCCACAATCGATTGATGAAAAAGGTTCCAAATGGATTTTATATGTAGATGGCTCTTCGAACAGTCGATCGTGTGGCGCGGGAGTAGTATTGGAAGGACCAGGTGAAATTGTCGTTGAACAGGCCCTGAAATTTGAGTTCAAGACTTCAAATAATCAAGCCGAGTATGAGGCCATCATAGTCGGTTTTTACCTAGCCAATGAATTAGAAGTAACTAAGTTAAACTGCAAAAGCAATTCACGACTAGTGGTTAGACATCGTTCGAAATCTATTAACCAAATTTGAGGAGGTATCGTTCCAACACGTCCGGCGAGAAAATAACACTCGGGCGGACGCCCTATCACAATTGGCCACCACCAAGCAGAAAGGAGTACATCGGTCAGTCGTACACGTCACGTTGACCAAACCCAGTGTTGGTGCAGAAGAATGTATGGCGATTGATACTCAGCCAAATTGGATGACCCCCATTAAGTAGTAATTAACAGATGGAGTATGTGACCCACACTCAGAAAAAACGATGAAGCAGCAGGTCGCCCGATCCGTACTCATCAACCAAGATCTGTATAGGCGAGGAAACACTTGTCCACTCTTAAAGTGCCTTACTCCTTAGCAAGTCACTTATGTGATGAGCGAGTTACATGAGGGGGTATGCGGAAGCCATTCTGGGCACGAACCATGGTTGTTAAAGTGTTGTGGGTCGGGTACTATTGGTCGATCGTGCAAGGAGATTGCACAGAATTCGTCCGTAAATGCTTAAAATGCTAGGAGTATGACACCTTGTCGCACCACAAGCCTGAGAATTTACATTACATTTTGTCTCCCTGTCCATTCGTAAAATGGGGAATGGATATAGTTGGACCCTTTGCACTTGGCAAGGGACAGTGTAAATTCGTGTTGGTCGGCATCGATTACTTCAGTAAGTGGATCGAGGCCAAACCCTTGAAAGCGATAACGACCTGAAATGTTCAAAACTTCGTATGGAAGAATATCGTTTATCGATTCGGATTACCTCAAGTCATCATCATTGACAACGGTCGACAGTTTACCGACGAGGGTTAGAGGAATTCTACGAAAAGCTCAATATCAAGCATATTGCGAGTTCGGTCGAACATCCACAAACCAACGATCAAGCAGAGGCCGCCAATAAAGTCATCCTTAATGAACTCAAAAAATGACTCGGTCCGGCCAAGGGAAATTGGACCGAGGAACTTCTAGAAGTCCTGTGGGCCTACCGGTGTACCCCGCAGTCTACGACTCAAGAGACGCCTTACAGTCTGACGTACGACACTGAAGCCATGATTTCGGTCGAGATAGGTGAACATTCATTACGGCGACAAACGTTAGATTTGGACTTAAATAAGGAAAGCCTATTGGTCGGCCTTGACCTTATCAGCGAACTAAGGGACAAGTGCAAAATACGGGAGGAAGCATGTAAGATGCGGGTGACAAGGCGGTACAACTCGAAAGTGAAGCCACGAAGCTTCCAAGAAGGAGATTTAGTTTGGCGCATGCGCAGCGATGCCCAGAAGGACGGGGGAAATTTTCAAGCAACTAGGAAGATCCATTTTGCGTTACCGATAAAGCAGCCGGAGGAGCATATCGCTTAGAGTATTTATCAGGAAAATCTGTACCGAGAACGTGAAATGCCACACATCTCAAATTTTATTATAGCTAATGAATAAACACAAGTGTAATCTTTCCTCGCTCGGTTGTTTTATCCCTAAGGAGGGTTTTCGGCCGAGCAAGTTTTAACGAGACACTTTAAAAATCATTTCTCAAAATCATATACGGTTAATCATTATTCACCAAAATCTTGGTCAGAAATTAATAACTTAAGTGTTATTTATCAAATCCTTGGTCAGAAACAAATCACTTAAATGTTAATTGTTATCTACCGAAGCGTTCGGTCAGAAGTTAATAACTTAAGTGTTATTTACCAAATCCTTGGTCAGAAACAAATAACTTAAATGTTAATCGTTATCTACCGAAGCGTTCGATCAGAAATTAATAACTTAAGTGTTATTTACCAAATCCTTGGTCGAAAACAAATAACTTAAATGTTAATCGTTATCTACCAAAGTGTTAGACCAGAAGTTAATAACTTAAGTGTTATTTACCAAATCCTTGGCCAGGAACAAATAACTTAAATGTTAGTCGTTATTTACCGAAGCGTTCGGTCAGAAATTAATAACTTAAGTGTTATTTACCAAATCCTTGGTCAGAAACAAATAACTTAAATATTAATCGTTATCTACCGAAGCATTCGGTCAGAAGTTAATAACTTAAGTGTTATTTACCAAATCCTTGGTCATAAACAAATAACTTAAATGTTAGTCGTTATTTACCGAAGCGATCAATCAGAAATTAATAACTTAAGTGTTATTTACCAAATCCTTGGTTCGAAACAAATAACTTAAATGTTAATAGTTATCTACCAAACCGTTCGGTCAGAAATTAATAACTTAAGTGTTATTTACCAAATCTTTGGTCAGAAACAAATAACTTAAATGTTATTTACTGAAACGTTCGGTCAGTTTTTAATAACTATCGTTATTTACCAAAGTCTTGGTCTGGAATCAATTAAGTAATTTAAATGTTATTTATTGAACTGATCGGTCAGAACTTTGTTATTCATACTACTCGTTCGGTAAGATATAAATGAAGCAAGCATGATTTAAACGAAAACAGGCATATATATACATAAAAACAAAATCACAAAGGTATTTGTTCGACGCAATGGAAAATAAATGTAAAGTGCAAGCAAATTGTTTTAAGCCCATAACTCGGGTCCAGGTAAATTCTCATTTAAATAATTTCAATTGACTCATCTAGTTGAGTAGTTTCAATTGGTTGATCTTCCATGGCTTGGTCGGCACCATCGGTGTCATCTCCAAGCGGCACCAGTTGACCATTCACCACATCTTTGCCCAAGTCGTACCGCGAGTCCTCAGCCGACACACCGTGGAAGAAAGTTACCTGGCGAACGCCTTGATTGAAGCTTTCCTCGCTAACGCGCAACATGAACTCTTGGTACTTTTCAATCTCAGCGTTAAGAGATTCTTTCTAGGCCTCCGCATCAACTTTTTCTTTCAGAAGATCATCTCATTTGGCCATCACTTTGGCAAGAGTGGCCTTCAGAGCTTCTTGTTCCTCTTTGGCCAGCTGACCCTTCTTCTGCATCTCCTCTCGGCAGGCATCTGCAGCCTCCATGGCATTCTTTAAGGAAAGGGCCGAGTCATCGAGTTTAGCTTTCAGTTTGGGAACCACCACCGACTGGGTTTTGTTCAACTCGTCCCCAATCGCCCTACCCACGACGGTCGCCCGACATTGTAACTCCACCAATTCTTCTACCAAGTCCTTGGTAGGAATGGCCACCAATACACCTTCGTCATCGGGACGAAGATCGAATTGCATGGTAGGAGTTACTTTGATTGATAAACCCAACATGGTAAGTGGCTTTCCGCCGGACGACGGTCCCACGTCAGGACTAACCTGGGTCTTTGGGGGACGCCCCCTTTTTCGGTTACCAGCCGGAGCAACTGCTGCCACGGGCGGCACTATTTCCTCTACAACAGCTTTGGAGGTCGCAATCCCGGTAAGACTGCTTAGTTTCCACTCGTCCGCTTGCCGTTTCAGGTTTTTCATGAATTTACTAAGAGCAAGGTCCATTTTGATGACAATATCTGCAAGGAACGAACACAATTAAACCATATTAACATAACAAGTAGCACGACTGAATGTAATAAACAATCTACATACCATTAAAATCCCCCCACTTCTTGGTCGACCCATACAAAGCTATCAACTCTCGAGTTGACAACTTACAAGGTAGCTAGTCAATAACGACCAAAATTTCTTTATCGAAGGGCGAAAGAGCCGACTACAACCAATTACCAAGTTGCGTTGGTTTTTCTGTCCAATGAAAGGGAAATTTGGTGGTCCCATTGGTATTATAGAAATAGTCTTAGCCATCCGGATCCATAAAAATTTTAAAGTACCGCTCTTTGAAATTTTTATACGAAGTTGTAAAGGTGGCAAATCGAATGTTCTCTGGTCGGCTAGACAACGATAACCAACTCATAGGGGTGCCTGGCCGGGTATTGTAATAATATAGAAAGGATTCGGGGGTAGGAACTAGTTTGAACATACGACACAACACTCGGAATGCCTGAAGGGACGCCCACAAGTTGGGATGTAGTTGGGTCGGTGCTACGTTGAGGGTCCGAAGGACCCCCATAGTAAAATTATCAAATTGAAGAGTTACGTGCAGGTCAACGAATAGAGTACTATACATAAAGAAAAAAAAATCAACCGGAGCATTTTCCCGACTGTGGCATGCACGGTCGGTCACACCGCATATATCGGCCATTACGACTCCGGACAAACAATGAAGAGCCGCAAATGAATTTAAAAAAAAAAAAAAAAAAACGCATCTAACTTATCGGGATCCCATAACCTAGTGGGAATTTTCAAGACGGTAGGGTCTACCCAATCGTAACTCGAATAGTCCAACAACAGACTAGCACTACTAGATGTTGCGCTTGACGAGGACGACTCGTTGTCTACAATGTTAACAGAAGAATCTACAAAGGAAGGCATTACTAACCTGACAATTCAAGCAATGTACTCGACACTTGGAACAAATGGCACAAAACTCAGAGGGTAAGAAAAGTGTGTAAACCCTTTAATCCACAAGTGAGACGCTATTTATTGTTAGAATATATGGCCTTAAATGAGAGGGGGGTGAATTGTTTAAGAGGGATTTTTGAAAACTTTTTCAGCTTGAATAAAATCCTTTGAGTGAATCCAGATCAGAATTTCAGTTAACCAAGAATTTAAGCACCAAACAGCAAAGCACGAGAAAAACAATCGGTTGTTTCTGCAAAACAATCGGTTGTTTATACCAGTAAAGCAATAACACCTGAATTTAAAAGAGTTTAAGGGAAGAAAGAGATACACCAGCAATTTATACTGGTTCACTCTTAAACCAAGAGCTACATCTAGTTCCCAGAAGCCACTGGGTAATCCACTAAGCAATCAAAACAGATTACACACAAACCAACAAAGTAGTGACCTTGAACCCTTTAAGAAACACACTCACTTTGACATAACACACACCAAGAGTATTGATCTTGACCACCTCAATAGCACACAACACTCCTTGGCAACAACACCAGAAAAATAC
>Ga0123342_1003312_pt1 | contig 25947 bp, 12 predicted proteins | sample Turbeawhitnodule_FD_89960 | JGI IMG/M metagenome (GOLD analysis project Ga0123342, IMG submission 89960) | Root nodule microbial communities of legume samples collected from Mexico - Turtle bean Mexico white nodule | ecosystem: Host-associated > Plants > Roots > Nodule | place: Mexico: Nepantla...
TTTATTTTTAAAATGGTGCTAGATAGGGAAATAAAAAATAAAAGAGTGCTAGATAGGGAAATAAAAACAAAAGGGTGCTAGATAGGGAAATAAAAACAAAAGGGTGCTAGATAGGGAAATAAATATGTAAATGGTGCTAGATAGGGAATTGAGCCTACGTTTTTATGTCATTTTTATAAATTTTGTATTTTAATTTTTTTTAAAATGTTAAAATGTATAAAGGCTATAATGTGGTGTAGTTTATATTATGAATTATATAATTTATAAGTCTTTTTAAATTAGGGATTAACTTCCAGATTATATGATACAAAAACATTTTTTATATGTGAAATTTTAAAGATTAATTTATTTTTTTACTAAAAAAAGAAAAGATAAAAAGATACTTTCACAACATTTTATATAGAGTAGCGCTAGAATGTATGAATGAGCAGGAAGAAGCATCTAAAGGAGAAAGATGAATAAGTATGAAAGGAATAGTAGAATAGTATATTATAGAGTATTGCATGAATTCATATTTTCGAATCGAAAAATGATGGTTGAACAACCGCATATGCGTTGCTTTAGCATAAAACCGCTGACGTGGCAAAGATAATAATATTTTATTTTTGTTGTGGGACTTAGTAAAAATTTATGAGAAAAGAATATTTGGGTGCCCTTGTTCACATTGTGAAATTAGGTTAGAAATTGGGGCTACACCTCTTTCAGTTTCTTCTTGAGTTCGTTGTCGTTTCTCCTATTCTCCTCCACATCCTCTTCCACCTTCTCCTCAAGCTTTCTCTTCCAACGTTGGTGGTGGTCGTGGTGGGTGCACCTCTTTTAATGGTGGTTAGTCGTGGTAATGGGTGCGACTGTTTTGACGGTGGTTGGTCATGGTGGTGGTGCGGCTATTTTGACGGTGGTTGGTCGTGGTGGTGGGTGTGGATGCTTTGACGATGGTTGGGTGGTAGTATTGGTGACCAAAGGTAATACACTTTGTCTGTGTTTAATATTTGCTTATTTTTTCGAGTATGATGATTTTTTGTGGAATATACTGTTCAACCGTATATATTTTGGTGCACTTAGTTTCTGTAAATATGCATGGTTTTTTAGAATTTTTTTTCTCCAAAAAGGCATTTTTTGAAGCTATGATATTGTGAAGAAAAATGATGTTGGTATGAGTTGTCCAAATATCGAGACTCTATTGTGAATTCAGTCACCATTGAGTATATAAACTAAGAGAGAGAGGTCACTACATACTGATATTGTATATAGTTAATCCTTGTTTGAGTATCTATTACATATACATGTCTTGGTGTATAAATAATGCAGAGTCTTGCTTTGGATAGGTAATCATGTGAGTTATTATTGCATATATGTGCCTTAATGTATACATAATGCAGAATGATTCTTTGGAATTTGTTAATCATGTGAGTGATTATTGCATATATGTGCTTTGGTATGTAAATAATGCAAAGTCTTTCTTTAGAATGTTAGGTTGATGAGTAACCAAAATTTTTAAGGCAATGTTTAATCTTGATGGTTGAAATTGTATGTTCCTAATTTATTCATAGCTATTACTTTAGAAATGAAAATGATTATGTGAAGTTATTTCTGTATATTTTAATCTGAGAAGAACCAACTTCCATTATAGTAAGCACATAAACAAGTTTAGTAGTTGAAAGTTATGGTAAGAAAACCTTATTTTTGTTCTTTGTGCAGATTAAATATATCAAAACATATTATAATCAAACACAATGGTAACGAAGAGTTTACTATTAATGGGAAATAATCAAGAGACAAAAACTGTCTAATTCATGTTTTCCTCAACAAACTGTTTTGTGGTAAATCGTGCCACTATACTATGTAACCTTTGATCCATGAACCACATTACAAAATGATTTCATTAGTAGTAAAATGGCAAATAATTCTGAAATTTTAATAAGATACTGTGATTGTCTATGCAAAATGAAGATTATATTAAGTTAAATTATTGAACTTAGATGTGAAAAATGGTAAAATAAACTAATAAAGTTTTCTGGTTGGTTGGGGTGGGACATGAGGTGAGGAGAAAGTGGGTTAAATGAGGTCTTTAGAGACCATGAGTGTAGAGCAGTGTGAAGTGAGCACAAAAATTCACTGAACTTAGAGGGTGATGGTATGTGGTGACCCTAGTACGAATATATGTGACCCACATTACACTTCCTGCACAGACCCAGGGAAGTTTTTTCTATAAATGTGAAGTCAATGTTCGTCTTGGTTGGGAATAGGCATTAGGTGGGGAGAAAGTAGGATAAATGAGTTCTTTAGAGGCCATTAGAGTATGATAGTGTGAAGTATCCACAAAAGTCACTCAACTTAGGGAGTGACAACATGTGGTGACCCTATAGGGAATATGTGATGACCCACATTACACTTCCTGCACAGACCCAGAGAATTTTTTTTGGAAATGGGAAGTAAGTGTTTGTGCTGGTTGGAGTGGGGCATGAGGTGGGGAGAAAGTGGATTAAATGAGTTATTTAGAAGTCATGAGAGTAGGAAAGTGTGAAGTAACCACACAATTCACTCAACTTAGACAGTGAGAGCATGTGGTGACCCTAGTAGGAATTTGTGGTGACCCACAATACAGTTCCTGCATAGACCCAGTAAGCTTTTTCTGAAAATTTGAAACTGAGTGTTGGGGTGGTCATGAGGTGGGGAGAAACTGAATTTAATCAGTTGTTCTTGCACACACGCATTTATATAATACGTTCTCTCTTAATTGGTTTATTTTGTTTTTGGATGAATTGGTTGATATATTTTGTTTTGGACAGTTTTGAAATGGCTTCTTTTGGTTCGACGGGAAAGAATGACGAGGAAAAGTTTGATCATGAAGGAAGGAAAATGAAGGTTTCATTTATTATATTACTAGGTTGCTAATTGATAGTTAATTTTGAAATTGTAAAATTATAGTTTTCGTTAATAACACTACATCTTTTGCTGTGTAAAGGACCGTGTTATTCAAGAAATGAATAGAACTTCGGAAAAGAAAGAGTGGGACAAGAAGGATTAATGTTCGTTTGTAAAAGATTTTTTATTCCATTTGAATCACTATCACATTGCAATTTTGTAAGTTTGTATTATATAATTTTGTATAATGTTTTTTGGGCATAATTTTTCATGTTTTTCATGGAATTGCATGTCTTGGATCCCCTTGGTCATAGAAGAAGATAACACAACAAAATTGTTAAAGCCATGGTAAAGAGTAGAAGATGATGTTCAGTAAAGAATGAACCCATGAATTTGGTTTTTCGTTTGTGATGTTCTTATATTGTATGGTGCAGGCTGTGCAAATTGACCATCTGTACAAAATTCTTCAGAAGTTCGGTGGAATGAATAGTCCCCCCAAAAAAGTAGTCAAACAAAAACTTCCTATACAACCAAATGAGTTAGTATTGATATGAAAACTTTTCTTATTTTTATGCATATGAATATGTAATTTATTTTTATGTGCTTTCATTTATGTAGTTATGAATGTGGATTTTTGGTTTTGAAATATATTAAGGTGTGGAATGGTATGGTTGACTATGAGGGGAAGACAATGCCTGAATACAACACCATACGTATTTGTTCCCTTCACTATTAGACTAAAAGTTCTAAGTTTTATTGTTCACTGAAAATTGATTTTCACAGTTTTTCAGGATGAACTACAAGCATTCCATCAGGAAATGGTTTGCAATTGGGTCCTAGGTGCACATAATGCACAACGAGAAAGTGTGTTGACGGACTTCAACTTTCGTGGAAGTTCAGAATGATGGTGGTTCAGAGTCCACAGGATCTGAAGTTTCATGTCGTGCAATTGTCTACTTATTCATTATATGTCTTAGTGGATTTGAACAATTTGTTACATGTTCTTTGTAATCAAATGTGTGTGCACTTGTTGAATGAATTTTTGTAAATGATGTATGAAGTGCGTATTAAAATACCTAGTAAAGGTCCTGGGACCATTCATAAATCTAGAAACATAATGACTTACACAAACTTCCTTTGAGTTGAACAATGTTCCAATTTTTTAATGCGAGAATTGAAGACCAATATTGTTCTACCATATGATGCAACAAAGCTTCTAATTACACTTAATATTACTTTCTGTGATTTCTGATTATGATGACAAGCTTTTCCGAAAATGCTTTTATTGGTATTGAAACCCAAAGGGTCCATTAGCAGGTGCCACATACATTGGAAGGTAAATTTAATGGTCGTCTCTGGTGAAGGATGACTTCGTTCTTAGTTCCTTGGACTCAGTAAAAGAAAGTTATAAATATTTAAATTTCCCCATTTTGCTGCACTAAAATTAGTGTAAAGTGAAGAATATTAAGTTAAAGTACAAAATTTGGTAACTTATTTACCAAGTCTTTCATATTCTTATTCCCAAATAAATATTTGAGTAACGATTTTTAGTGTAAGCTAAACAACACCCTTTCACCGCTGGATCATTTTGGCTCAATCAAATATTTTTAGTGCAAGCTAAACTGCATCCTTTCACCACTAGATCATTTTGGCTTAATCCAATATTTTTAGTGCAAGATAAACTGCACCCCTTAATCACTGGAGCATTTTGACTCAATCCAATTTTTTTAGTGCAAGCTAAACCGCACCCTTCAGCACTGGAGCATTTTCGCTCAATCCAATATTTTTAGTGCAAGTTAAACTGCATCCCTTCAGCACTAAAGCATTTTGGCTTAATCCAATATTTTTAGTGCAAGCTTTGCACCCCTTCAACATTGGAGCATTTTCGCTCAATCCAATATTTTTAGTTCAAGTTAAACTGCTCAATCCAAAATTTTTAGTGCAAGCTAAATTGCACCCTTTCAGCATTGGAGCATTTTCGCTCAATCTAATTTTTTTAGTGCAAGCTAAACTGCACCCCTTTAGCACTTGAGCATTTTGGTTTAATCCAATATTTTTAGTGCAAGCTAAACTACATCCCTTCATCACTGGAGCATTTTTGCTCAATCCAATATTTTTAGTGCAAGTTAATCTGCACCCCTTCAACAATGAAGCATTTTCGCTCAATCCAATTTTTTTAGTGCAAGCTAAACTGCAACCCTTTACCACTGGAGCATTTTGGCTAAATCCATTTTTTTAGAGCAAGCTAAACTGCACCCCTTGACCAATGGATCATTTTGGTTGAATCCAATATTTTTAGTGCAAGTTAAATTGTACCCCTTCACCACTTGATGAATTTTGTTCAAGGCATTAATTTTAGTATAACCAAAAAGGCACCCTTGCTCCACTGAACATGTTTGGCTCGAACGATATTATTAAGTGCAAGCAAGAAAACATCAGTGCTTAAATACAAGTAATTTTGGCTTTTGGGTGGAACGAAATTAGGTGTGTCAAGTAAAAATGCATCACAGCTAAGAGCACTCACATAATTCTTGGATTTAAAAAAATCTTCCGCATTCTTATTCCCAAAATAAATATTTGAGTAACAATTTTTAAGAGAAGAGAAAACATAACGTTTTGTAAAAAATATATATTTTGGGGATAACCATGTACATTTTTATCTTACAAAATATATTCAATACGGTCACAAAAATTTCATACAAACATATACAACCCATCCATTGCATTAAGTGGGTGACTGAACATCTACCACCATTGTTCAATAATACATAACAAAATTGTACACATGTCATTTATAACTCCATCCTGATTACATTCTCGCATTCGTCAACATTTACTCAAAGTGTTGTTTTTTACTTGCAAAGGAATAAGAAAGATGACTTAAAAACATCTTGATGTATAACAAATTTACTGAATACAGATATTGAAATAAGTTATAGTAGAAATAAAAGAATGACCAGAGGTGCACTTCAATGGTGTGAACTATTCAAATTACTATCTAATGATGTCAAGAGCGAAACAAACCCAATAGAAGGACTGCTTGAGACCTAAGAATGGATACAATACCATTAGTTATTATTACATATTATTCAGAGTTATACATAATTTGAAATAGTTAAGTTCTTCAACAACATATATATTTTATACGTACTCCCTCAACTGTTTTACGTATCCCATTGAATGTATTTAGGTTAACTTCAGTTAAACCCATAACCCTCGAACACATAACTTTTGAATTGGGTAGCTCGTTTATGGCATATAACAAGTACAAGTAACTTCAATTTAAAAAATCTCGTGCATAGTTATATGGATAAGAACTGTTTTAAGAGATGGAAATTAAATCGAATGTCAAATATGTTATGCATTTTACTAATAGTCACTAGGGTCACCACAACAAGTGACCTTCTAAGTTGAGTGAATTTTGTGCCCACTTCACACTGGTCTACACCCATGGCCCTCTAAAGACCTCAATTAAACCAATTTCTCCCCACCTCATTCCCCACTGCAACCAACATGAACACTCACTTTCTATTTTCATAAAAAGTTTCCCTGGGTATGTGAAGGAAGTGTAATGTGGGTCACCACATATTCCCTCTAGGGTCACCACATAGTGCCACTCTCTAACTTGAGTGGATTTTGTGGTTTCTTCACATTGTCCTACTCTCATAGCCTCTACCGAACTCATTTAACCCACATTCTCCCCACCTCATGCCCCTTCCCAACCAAGAGGAGCACTCACATGACATTTCCAACAAAAGTTTCCCTAAGTCTGTGCAGGAAGTGTAATGTGGGTCACCATATATTCCTACTAGTACCACATACTGTCACCCTCTAAGTTTGTGAATTTTGTGCTCACTTCACAGTGGTCTATCTCTCATGGCCTCTAAAGAACTCATTTAACCCACTTTCTACCCAACTCATGCCCCTCCCCAACCAAGACGAACATTAACTTCATATTTCTAAAAAAAAATTCCTTGGGAAAGTGCAGGAAGTGTAATGTGGGTCATCACATATTCCTACTAGGGTCACCACATACTGTCACCCTCTAAGTTCAGTCAGTTTTTGTGCTCACTTCACATTGCTCTACACTCATGGCCTCTAAAGACCTCATGTAACCCACTTTCTCCCCACCTCATGCCCCTCCCCAACAAAGACGAACACTCACTTGACATTTCCAGAAAACGTTTCCCTGGGTCTATGTAGGAAGTGTAATGTGGGTCACCACATATTCCTACGAGGGTCACCACATATTGTCACCCTCTAAGTTCAATGAATTTTTTCTACACTCATGGTCTCTAAAGAACTCATTTAACCCACTTTCACCCCTCCCTCCTGATCCTTCCCAACCAACACGAACACTCACTTGACATTTCCATAAAAACTTTCCCTGGGTCTGTGCAGGAAGTGTAATGTAGGTCACGACATATTCGTACTAGGGTCACCACATATTTGTACTGCGGTCACCACATACTATCACCCTCTAAGTTCAGTGAATTTTTGTGTTCACTTCACACTGCTCTACAGTCATGGCCTCTAAAGACCTCATTTAACCCACTTTCTCCCCACCTCATACCCCACCCTAACTAACTGGAAAACTTTATTAGTCTGTTTTACCATTTTTACATCTAAATCCAATAATTTAACTTAATATAATCTTCATTCTGCATAGACAATCACGGTATCTTATTAAAATTTCAGAACTATTAGGCATTTTTCTTTTAATGGAATGCTTTTGTAATATGGTTCATGGATCACGGGTTACATAGTATAGTGACACAATTTACCACAAAACAGTTTGATGAGGAAAACATGAATTGGGTAGTTTTTGTCTCTTGATTATTTTCCATTAATAGCAAACTCTTGGCTACCATTGTGTTTGATTAGAATATATTCTGATATATTTAATCTGCAAAGAGAATAAAAATAAGATTTTCTTACCATAACTTTCAACTACTGAACTTGTTTATGTGTGTACTATAATGGAAGTGGGTTCTTCTCAGATTAAAATATGTAGAGATAACTTCACATAATTATTTTCAATTCTAAAGTAATGGCTGTGAATAAATTAAGAATATACAATTTCAACCATCGAGATTAAACAATTGACATAAAAAAAATTGGTTCCTCATCAACCTAACATTCTAAAGAAAGACTTTGTATTGTTTACTTACCAAAACACATATATGCAATATCACTCACAGGATTATCTATCCAAAGCAAGACTCTGCATTATTTATACACCAAGACACATATATGTAATAGATACTCATACAATGATTAACTATATACAATATCAGTATATAGTGACCTCTCTCTCTTTGTTTATATACTCAACAATTACTGAATTGACAATAGAGTCTCCATATTTGGACAACTCATACCAACATCATTTTTCTTCACAATATCATATCTTCAAAAAAAGACCTTTATTGGAAAAAAAAAAAATCTGAAAAGCCATGCACATTTACAGAAATTAAGTACACTAAAATATATACGGTTTAACAATATGTTCCACAAAAAATGATCATACTCCAGAAAAATAAGCAAATACTAAATACAAACAAAATGTATTATCTTTGGTCACCAATACCATCACCCAACCACCGTCAAAACAGCTGCACCCACCACTACGACCAACCACCGTCAAAACAGCCGCACCACCACCACGACCAACCATCGTCAAATCAACTGCACCCACCACCACGACCAACCACCGTCAAAACAGCCACACCCACCACCATGACCAACCACCATAAAAAGAGGCGCACCCACCTCGACCACCACCAACGTTCGAAGAGAATGCTTGAGGAGAAGGTGGAAGAGGATGTGGAGGAGAAGAGGGGAAACGGGAAACTGAGAAGTGTAACCCCAATTTCTAACCTAATTTCACAATGTCACCAAAGACACTCAAATGTCCTCTTTTCAGAAATTTTAATTGGACCCCACAATACAAATAAAATATTATTTTCTTTGCCATGTCTACGGTTGTATGATGAAGCAACAAATTTGAGATTGTTCAAATATAAGGACTCTTTTGAACCACACCAGATACATGCTTTGGACCCATTTACTTCAGCGGGGAAAGTTGTTTTCTTTAGAAGCTATTGGAAACCCTGAAAAGCTTAGGTACTGTGACAATTAAATATCACAATTTCATATTAATTAGGGTGTGTTCTAGAATGTCTACATTTATAAGCTATGTCAACTTGGGACTTGGGTTTGCTTTCCCTTACTTTGTACGTTATACTTTTAGGCAAATATACAATGAAGAATGCATTTGTGAAGATGAGTGAAAGTAAAGAAGTGTATGTAATAGGCTTCCTTCTCTTACTCTTGCTGAAAGAGAGAGCCAAGTTGGCATGTTTGTATCCCAGAAAAGAAATGCAAAATTTTACTCGCAAAAAACACGCAGAAAATAAAAGAATAAACACAGAAATCAAAATGTTTTTTTAATTTAAAACTTTCTTTGTTTCTTATAAGTGATTTACGAAGAAAGTTTTAAATATATATATATATATATATAATTATAATTATAATTTACTTTCTTATTTTTTTCTATTTTAAACTCAAATAATTTTTATTTAAAATAAAATTACATAATTAAATATAATATAATATAATATAATAAAAATAAAATGATAAATATATTTATGTTATAAAAATATATAATAACTAATAGTTATTATAAAATTATAATTATGAATAGTAATAAATAAATAAAACTAGTATAATAAAAAAAAAAATTATAAAAAATAAAGATAAAGTTAATAATGTTATTTAATATAAGAATAAGTTTTTATTAAATATTTAAATATTTTTTATCAAATTTATATCATTTTTTACCTTTTCAAAGTTAGTTCTAATATATTACCAAAAATAATATTTAAAAATCACTGAAAATAATATTTTAAATAAAAATAATTATAATTTATAGATAAATTAATTAAATTATCTTTTAATAATTTTTAAATATAAGGATAATTTTAGAAATTTATATTTTTATCAACTTAAAAAATATAATTTTAATTATATCCATCAATCATTCATAAACTTTCAAAAATTTCCTTATACTTTCTAATCTTATTTTAATCCAAAAACTTTATTTTCTTCACACTTCCTTTACAAATCATTTCAAATCCACTATCTCAAATTCACTTCCTAATCCAAACAAAACATAAGTATATTGTATTAGAATATACAACTTTATCATCTCTCATTATAAAAAAACAAATTCTTTCTCCACTCTCATACATCTTTTTTACCTTCATATTAAGTGTGAAAAATTCAATTTTAAATTTTTTACATTTTTAAATAACTTTAGTATCTCACACCCATTACTTCTCTTCTAGTTACATACCTCCCTTCTAGTCACAATATTTTCATTCTTTTTATGACATTTGAAAGAACAATTTCATCATTTGAGTATAAAAGAGTTGATAGAAGATTCATTGTATTTAACGTTCAACCAAGAAAAGATATTTTTTTTTTGGTTATCTACTCCATTTTTGCACATTAGTTATTTTTTACCACTACAAGAAACCATTACCAAATTGATTGTTCTCTCTTTTTTTCTTTCTCTTGTCTCCTTCCTCTTTTTACACAATAAATAGATCCTAGTCAATATAACTTGAATCTCTATATTAAATTAAAACTAAAATGAACAGAGAAGTAAGAAGAATTAGAAATGACACTGTATACATTCCAAAACTGAAGAGTTTCTTGATAGAAAAAATAAATGAGTTGCTTGAAGTATAAAGATATTAATTTTACATGAGAAAGTGATAGCTTTTAAGATATTTAGTACAGTAACCCATGCTTACACACTTCTCTTCACATTCATTGCTGGTGCGGTAGTTCCATATCCTACCTGCCACCCAATGCACATGATGCATTGATTCCATGTACGTAACGTTGTAAAACGAAATACTTGGAAAGTGAATGAGTGATTGATGCGTAAACAAATGATGGGAAAGATGAAGAGAAGATCTTTTGTGCATGTAAACATGACAAAACAACTACCATTCAATAAGTGAATGTTTTACACATAATCGACTCATGAACAATGTACATAACTAATTCAGCCACTGGCATAGATCCGACCAATCATACGCTTGTCTTGAAATGCTGCAGCATTTGGAATAAATCTATTTGCAGAGAACCACAGTGAAATTGTTTTTTTTCTCTTTTTCTTTTGGAGATCTGTACAAATACTGAACTGATATTAGCTGTCAGGAGAACAAGGCTACACAATGACTCTTGGCCTATAAATGCTATGATTCGTTCTTGCTTATGAGTGTGGGTGTAACTGAGACAACACCAATGAGAAATAAGGTAGCAACTGAGTTGAAATCATAGAGATCCCCCATGGATTTTAACTCTCCAAGAGCTAACCCAGCCTGCATAAGAAAACGAGAAACTTAAATACAATCAGAGACAATTGAAATATTTTTTTCAAGATACTACAGTTCAATAAATAAAAATACAAAAACTCATAATAAAAATGTATATGATTGATTCATTAGGATAATAGGGACCTTTTCAAGAGAGAAGGACACAAAATTATTCAACATGTTGAGTATTAAACATCAACTTTATTTCAGTTTCTAAATGGGGGAGCATTCACAATTTGCAAAAATTGAAGTGTAAAATCAAATAATAAGAATGACTTGTGTTATTTGTACAATCTGTACAACATTCTCTATCTCATAGAATCACATCATTAATACATTTCACTCTTCTTTGTCCTCTTTTTGTTTAGCTGTTGTAATATTTATTGTACAAATAACAATTTTGGTAGGCTACATACCTTAACAGTGACATAAGCAGCAGGAATCAGTCCAATAACAGTTGCCAAGAAGAAGATATGATACGGCACATCCACAATAGGTGATGCAAAATTAATAAATGTGTTGGGTAGGGTTGGAGTCAATCTCAGAAAAAGCATGTAATTCAACAAACTCTTTCTTCTTCTAGCCACCTGTGGATTCATACAAAAAGCTTTTTATGTTCCATGTGTAGATTGGATCAAAACCAATGTGGTGGGAAGTTGAAACAAACCTGAGTCTGGAAGAATTTCAACTTTTCAGGCCAGAGGGAGGAGAGAATTGGACGTCCAATCATTTTAGATAGGAAGTAGCATGAAGAAGCTCCTGCTGTGGCAGTGAACACAACCAGAGCCACTCCTTTAAAGACTCCAAAGAGCGCTCCAGCAAGCAATGACATGAACACAGTCCCTGGAATCATGAAAGTCTGCATGAAAATATATACCACGCAGTACCCCACCAAGACTTGTGCAGTGTAGTCACTTGTATAGCTCTCAAGGTTATCTCTACAAAAATAATTAAAAGGTACATAAAGCTTTGCACAGTTTATATTATTATCAACTTCCCGTTCTACATTCAGGATTCACTACATTCCCTTTTCTGCCCAAGCACAAACATTTTAAACAAATAGGAGAGTTATATACTATCCACACATGGAAATGAAATGCAAGTCAATAGACTATCTCAAAGCATAGTAGATTCAATCATTTAGCCTGCTGCCACTGCAGACCAAACGATTGAGAAAACATAAATGGGTTTGTGTCAGGTAATATTTCCTTCTCCAGTTAACCACCTCAAGTGTCGGTATTTAAGGTTAGGCTCAACCATATATGCATGACTTGTGGTCAACCTATGACGATCTGACCCTGTGCCTCCAAGTTACAAGGCGTCAACAAATACGACCATAACTTTGCACCAAGGCTCATCCTAAGTCAAATACAATGGAACCATAAGAAAACATATATCTTCATCTCAGTCAAAGCCCCACCGCTGAAGAGTTGGTCGGGGTTGCAACTATTTTTTTATTTATTTAAAGATGGAAAACAAGCTTATCAAAAAGAAGAAAGATGATAACAAGTTAGAACCTAGGACTAACTGCAAACTTCACCAAAGTGTCATCAACGGAACCCTACTATAATAGCACGTGAACCTTCGACCAATATATACTCGCAACTTGCAAGATGCGAGCTTGTTGACTCAAAGCACAACCCTCTATTAATTTATTAACAATAACAAACCTAATATTCTCATATACTGACTCCAAGCTGCGGGATCCCCCGAGACCCAAACACCCTTTTCAGATCTGCTTTTCAAAGGGATAAAATAGAGAAAAGGAAGAGAGAAAAAAATAAAACAGCCTAATCCTGTTTACTCAGAATCCTTATAAACATCATTCTCAAATGGAAAATGATACAAATGATATTTGAGAATCCATGGAGTTGAAAATGATATAAATGATATTTGACAATCCATGGACTTGTTGTGGGTTGTAAATATATCATTACCCTTCTCAAATCACGATTTTAATCATGATTTGACCGATATCACTGCTCCGGGTCAGATCTTTTCATCGGAATAAACCCGATTTGACAATTAGAACGTTCATTTAAACAACAAAAGTTGGAACAAATTAACTGTCGTCAAATTAATAAAAATCGCATCTTGCACTGGAAAGAAACACCTAATAAGAAAACAGAGAAGAAAGAGAACCCAACAACGAAAACGAGGTAAGGGTTGGTCTTTTTTTTTGTTTTTCAATATTTACTTTTAAAATAACAGAAAGGGGAATGTTGGATAGAACATTACCGGAGGAGTTGAAGGTCTTGGAGGGTGCGGGGTAGCTTCAGAAAGCTATAATCGGAATCGGGCATGGTGAGGTACACACCGATTAGACCCAAAGCGAAAATCAAAGCCACCGTTGAAGCCACCGTGGTTTCCCAAAAGCTCAACGGAAACTTGGACGGCGATGCCACAGGTTGCTTCACCACCGTGTTTGCACCTTCCATCTCCTTGTCTCTCTTTCCTTCTCTTCCCTGCCTTATCTTGAGGAGAGAAAGAGAAAGACAAGAGTTTCACAGAGACAAAGAATATTGGTGGTTGGAGGAGTATATGTATATCAAAGTAACCAATCAACTAACTCAATTTTTATTCATATTTTTATAACAGAAGAAAAAAACAGATTCACACACAATTTATTATACATTTTTTCTTGCAAAAAAAAACACATTATTATCCGATTTTATTTTAATTTGCACACAAATAGTTTTTTACCTTGTCAATATAATAAATGTTATTTTTAATTATTGAAAAATTCTTTAAGAATAATAAAACTAAACATATTGAAAATCATAAATTATAAGAGATAAAAATTAAAAAACTATGAACATTTTAATAAACCAAAACACTCTAACTGAATAACAATATATTATAATATCCTCATTAAAAAATATTCTAATTTAAATATTTATGTATAGAAATATAATAAGTATTGAATAGGTTTTATATTCTGAACTTAAAAATGAATTTCTATTTGAAATATTATTAAATCCAAATTAGTTACGTGAAAATATAAATTCAAACACTTGATAAATATAGTTTTGTTAGGCTTAGTATTTTAAAATTTTCCAATTAATTTTATTTTAGAAATAATATTTTCTTTTAAATTATTTTGTTTATGAAAGGTTTTGGATAAGGGTGAAATTTGAAAAAGGTTTTCTATTTCAAAATAACCAACAGAGTTATTGGTTAGAACGTATCTGTATCTCTCAAAAAAAATATTTAATTCATTAATTGAATAATAATGGTAACTTGGTAAGTTATAATAAAAAAGAATAGAGATTGATACTATGCAAGTGAATGGCGTGGGTGTGGGTCCCACAGAACGGCCCAAATACTTAACCCCACATGCTACTGTTGAATCTTTTGTTGTTGGAGTGGAACATGGTACTTGTTTGTTTATTAAAATTGTGAGGTGAAGTGCCACGCAATAAGCACGTGGGAGGGTGAACATGAAGGAGGAGAAGGCGACGTCGTATTGTAGGGAAGTTAATCATTGACGAACATCCAATGCGGTATCAAGAATGTGGCATTCGAGTGCTTCACGTAACACCCCTCTCTTCTCCGTTACGTTGTTTTCTGCTTTGTCGTTTCTCATTGCACTGTGTATTTCCTTTTTCTTTCTCAAACCAAGGCTTTGTCGTTTTTTCCCTTTATGGTAGTCAAACTTATATATTCTAAAGCATAATTACTTTAAAAAAAATTATTATTTTGATATGTTTAATAATTTTACACATTATTTAAAAATTTAAAGTTGATAATAGTTAATATTTTTTTTAATCCATTTAACTATTTTTTAAGGATAATATCATAATAAAATTTTAAATTTTAAAGTGAATAATATTTTGAATGTGTACATAATGTTATATCAAACAATACTTTTAGACATGACAATTAACTATAGTAATGTGATCTCAAACAATAATTTTAGATGTGGTAATTAATTATATAAAAAATAAAGAAAAATTAAAATGAATTATTATGAGCTAAAATTAAGTTATATATAATTTCTAAATCAGAATTAAAAATAAGTATAGATGAAATGTTTACAATATTATTTTCTTAAAAAAAATTAGACAATTATATATTAGCATTTTGGAAAAGTTTGTTTTATTTTGAATATATATTAGTTTAACTATAAATTAGTTTATTTTAAAACAAAAGTTTTTATATTAGATATCACTATGTAATTTATTATTGTATGAAAAAATTATTATTAAAAAAAATAAAAATAAAAAATAAAAATATATGAAAAATTAAACCAAAATTCATATATTAAAAAAGAAATACGTAATTATAAATTAATTTTACTATACCCAAAATTTTGTCTTTTTTTTTCTCTTGAAAAGTCTATCCCATAGAGACAAAAATACTAATAATTTATAACGCGATAAATAAATAATATTTGATTTTTTTGTTGAAAGATGTGTTTATATTTTTTACGTGTTGGAATATAATTAACTAAAAAATTGTATGTAAAAAGTATGTTTGTTAAAAAGTATTTTTTTTGAATTGGATAATTTTTCTTTGATCCATTTAGCTCGCGGTGACTGACTTTATACTTATTTTAGGAAATAATAATTCTATTGTAGAAAAATAAAATTATTATAGTAAATTTTTAAAAAGCATTTTACTAAGATATGTTTATGTATTATAACTTATATACCAAAACTACATTTGAAATTAAAATTTGTTTTATTAATATCACTTAAATTTTAAAAATCCATTTATTTTATTTAAAATTATTTTAAAATATTTCACCTTTATAAAAACATAATAAAATGAGTTATTAGTCTAACATAAAGTTAAATCAAACTTAAAAATGACCGTCTATTTAGCATGAGTTCAATCAAATAAAAAAATATTCAATAGGTGTTCCATAAAACTCTGGTTCATTTAATATTATCTTTAGAGTATAATTATTAAGTTTGATTTAGATACACTAGTAATGTAACTGTTTATATTGTTACATAATTGAAAAAATCTATATATAATTTAAACTTATTTGGTATAATATTCTAAAATTACCTACAACCAAAAATTCAGTTGTATAATATTTTATAATTGTATAACAATAAAGTAAATTGTTTTAAGAAACTTTAAAAATTGGTAAAAAAAATGGGACTTTAACAAAGAAGTTATTTGCTTTTGCTTGTCGTATGGATCATTCAACTAATAGATTGATTGGACTCTGCAAATTTTAGGTCCAATATTTATTTACAGTCATTAAAAAGCATAAGAAGCAGTTAGAAGTTTTCATTAATACATAATAAATTAAGCATATATCACAGAAAAGTAAAACGTTTACATCCTTACCAAAAACAATATATATAAAGCACGCACAAAGTTCAAAAATACAAAGAATAATAGCACAAATAAATTGTAAAATTAAAATAAGATAAATGAATAAATATATTATAGATTTCACTGAGGATGCTCATTGTCGTTTATTTGGCTACAAGCTTACCTTTTCATTTTGGTTCAATTATATTTATTGGGTATAAATTATGAATAAATAATCGGCTTATTTTATTGTTCACTTTTCCATGGGTGTTGGGTCAAGTTGAATAAAGTCTTCTCATGTAATAAATAAATAAGGTAGATAAGTATTTTTATATTCGGTTGCATAATATATCATATAAATTATTATATAAATATGAGGTGTATTTTTAGTTTAAATCATAATAAATAAATTCACTATAAAGTTAATGTGGAGTGTATTACTAAAATTGATTTAAGGTTTCATGTTAAGGTGAGATAAAGTATTTGTTAAGAAACTAAATGTAATAGTGATAACAAATTATATACAAAGTTATAATTATTACAAATCTAAATTTATAATATTTTTATTAAACTAGTATCGTATTTTTCCTGTTACTTAAAGATCTTAAATAATTCTATATATTTTTACATTACCCATTAAAAGTCATACAAACTATTTATAAAGGATCATTCAAGCTTAAACTTATATACATATATACGATTACATATAGATGTATATAAGTTATCCATCCTAATAGACCGTCTGTAAAAGGTTATACAAAAAGGCACTGGTCATGCATACATCATGTTATGCATCTCATCTTTAATCATATGTTTTCCAGAGTCTATATAATTAATCTCACATTTTATACATCAGATATCACAACATATATAAAAACATACAACATACATAACATTATCTCATTTTCAGCATATCATTGTTCGAGAGAACTTCTCTTGCTTAAACAATCTATTAATATATAAACATAGCATGACCCATTTCGCTTGAGCGACACACCTATCGCTTGAGTGAAATGTAATAAGAGAACAAACATATTCTTAGATCCATTTTGCTCTAACAACCATCTTATCACTTGAACGGCCCAATCAACCAAAATTAACTTCCATATAACTTTCAACAATCCAACTAACCAAAATTAATTTCCATAAACTTAATCCAAGACTAGTGACACATATGAGAAAAGAAAAAAAAATATTAAAAACTTATATAAAATCGATTATACTCACCAAAATTAAATTTTGCTCGGTTCAAAACATTTTATACTTCTTTAGTGATGTGTTTTTGAAAGAAAAGATGTATAACTAAATATTTTTGAAATGAAAAATTTAAAATAAACTAAAAAATAAATGTTAAACTTTTATTTATAAACTTTATTTCTAGTTTCTCTGTAATATACTATATAAAAAGTATTATGAATCTTACATATATCAACTTGTTTATTTTATTTATTTGCAATTTTTATATAGACTGATATACTCCCTTCAAATTTTGAAAACTATATAAAGTATATAAATAAGATTTGTAAAATTCAAGATGTATAGGATAATATGACAAATTATATGGTATAAAAAAGGAACTTTATGCCTGTTTTTCTAAGAAGATTTTCTATTTAGGTATTTTTTTTTATTAATAATTAAATGGAATATCAATTTTTATAAATGATGGAACAAATATGCCATATGCCATAATTTTGTTTATCCCATGGTACATCAGTTAAACCTAGTATATCTTTCATATTTGTTAATTAGGGTTAAGGATTGTCCTGTAATTTCAGATGGAATAAATAAAGTTTGCTTCATTTACTATGATTGGGTCAGGGTAATGATAATAATAAAAACATGTATCGGAAGACGCGCTCAATGATATCAATGTTTGTTTGATTTAGTGGTTAAAAGAAACAACGATGCAACATAAAGTGCATTATGGTCTACTAGGAAAAGAAGAAAAGAAGAAAGAAAATTATGAGTTTGTCTTTCAAGATAACTACTATTTATATCTATATTTTTAAATTGCAAAACTTTTGAAGAAAGTGTAAAATATATTTTTGGCATCTTTAATTTTTTTTAAAAAATTGATTTTAGTCTCAAAAAATTGTATACAATTTTTATTAGGTTTAATTGATTTTTAGGTTTTCATAAATTAGACTATTTTTAATGAGTATATATTAATTTAGTAACATTTATGAACTATAAAATATACTTTAAAAATAATAAAGTATGTATAGAATATTTATTTTTTTGTCTAAAATTAATGTATTGTAAATAAGGAGAATGATATTTTCTTTAACAAATGCATTAATTTAATTTGTATACTCAAACACTTAGATGATGTGAAGTAACTAGAACTACATCTTCTCCAATTAGTTACTTATATCAATTAACTAAAAAATAACATCATCTTAGATTATTTATACAATTAAGATTACACTATAATCTCAAGAATAAAGTCTTATTCAAGCGTTAAGAAAATTGGCAAGAATAATTTAAATCCATGAATATGTATTGACATTTCTCGATATATACTATTCATTAATTGTATATTTATTATTTTTATTCATACCCGTTTACATGAGTACTGGAGTATTTTTACACTTTCTTCTCATCTTTACATATATACTATAAAGTAATCATATATGTGATAATCCCAAATAAATAAATAAATTGAAGAAGATAAATTCTTGTAAGACCATCTTTATTTTAGTAAAAATAATAATTTTCTAAAGTTTTATATTGAAAATAAATTTCATAAAAGATTTGTCTTAAACATTCTAAAATGATTTAGCCACCCTAATTTATAATTGAACCTTCCTGAATTTAAAAAAATTATTTAACTTTTCGTGTGATTTTAGATCATCTATTTTGGAACAATATTTCCAAAAATTTCAAAACATGATTTATGGAACAAAATTTGTGGAACATTATTTTCAGAACACGATTTTAAGAACAAATTTTCTAAAACATAAGTAATATGCATTATGGAATAAGTTTTCTCCGATAGAATTTTTAGAACAAACTTTCTCAAACATATAATATACTTTCTAAAACAAACTTCCATAATATAAGAGATATGTTTTGGAATAAGATTTTGATAACATATATAATATCTATATATAATACCTCCTTGAACCACTTTTACATAATAAACCTTCCAACAGTAGAGAACAAATGTGTAATTGGAACGAAACGACAATGGTGACAACGCGGCAATGGTGATCTGGTGTAATAGGGAAGAGTATTTTAGTCTTATTAATGTTATTATAGAATGCAGATAATAATATTGGGTGGAGAAAGAAAAGGCTTTGTTATATGGGTTAAGAAAAAGGTTTCCTATAGTCTTTGGATTTTTTGGCCAACCATATCTAATTTTGATTTATGGGTTGCGAATGAATAAGACTATTTCTTCTTGCACCTCCATATATTTTTTTCACACCTCGATAATCTTTTTTATTTAAAAAAAATATCCTTCTGTAACATTTCGGATTACGTAATTCAGAAGTTCTTTTAAAAATTTGTAATTAACGTCCAAATCATATAATATAGAAGTTTTTTTTTCAGATGCATGATTAATTTTCGGATTATGTAATTCAGAAGTCTTTTTAGCTTCCAAATTATGTAATCCAGAAGTCTTTATTCAGATGTGTGTCCAGATTACATAATCTAAAAACTACTCTATAAGAGTGACAAAAAAAGATAAAAATGTATTTTCACATTTTGTATGTGATAGGTGGAGAAAGAAACAATAATGAATAATGGGTCTCAGGTTAGTCTATTATCACCTATCTGTAATGTTTTAAATTTATTATATATTATAAATCATTCATAATTTGACTTAATTAAAAAAGAAACTAATATTGATGGAATAACATATTATTATTAAAAGTCATTAATGGTTCAAGTATAATTAAGTTAATTATAGTAATCAACATCATTCCACTCTTATTATACCTATACTTTTCACATCATAGGATAGGACCAGGAGTATGGGAAATGGCAACTTGTACGACCAATGGAAAGCACCTCTTCCTATATTCGCATATGCTAATGTAGGTTGGTCCTTTCGTGTCTTTAAAGTCATCTTTTATATATATATATATATATATATATATATATATATATATATATTTTAAATCTGAACTTAAATTCAATTATTTTTAATAATTATATATATATATATTTTTTTTTTGAAATTTTAAAATGTTGACCTAGGTACATTGTTGATAGGTACATTGTTGATGAGCATGAAGAATGTTTTGTATGGACGAGATTGAGTTGTTTGAAAAGAAACCAAACTTCGAAATTTCAAGACTTAAAAAATTTAGGGAGTGAAAAAAATGAAAAGGGTATATATTTAAATTAAAAGAATTTATGTGAAAAGTGAATATTTATTATTATTTAATGTTTTTCATATTAATTATTATTATTATAATATAAAAACAAATTTTTTTTCTCACTATTGAGTACTAATTTTTCTCTTTCCATTTTTCCACATATTTAACTGCATGTTACTTACAACAAATCATTATCATTCACTTAGGTATTCTCTTTTCCATGTTTATAAACAGTAAACTCATGGATGGAAACGGAACATAAAAATACTGATATTTAATATTTAACTTATGTTAGTAAGATGAGAAGATAATCAAATTAAATAAGAACTCTCTCATTAAATACAGAACGTAAGAGTAATTATATTAATAAAACTAAATTATTAATTTGTTTAAACATTAATATAGCCTATTTTTTATTTTTAAAAGGTATATTTTTAAAATATACAAATAGCGCATCATCCATAACGATAAGGAAAACAAAGATCATATACATAAACATGTCCCGTATTATCTTAGTTCCAGTTTTATCTATTTCCTGCTACCAAACACCAACAAAACAAAATCTTATCAAGCTTTGACTTTGACAATCAAGAAGCATAGATTGTCCTCTTAGAACAGTGATACAATCTCTCCCGAACTAACACGCGCTTCTATGCCCGAGTCCACATAGCGTCCCAAACAAAAATTGACACATGTATTAAATCTTCTTTCAAATTCACCCGGCCATTTTATCACCTCACTCTCACAGCACTGAGCCTAGTCTAAGCTATATATATGTACTCACCACTTGCTCATCACTTGCTCTCCACTTTACCTCTCTTCTCTTCTCCTTTCATCATTGTACACTTTGCAATTTCGGGTTTCACTGAACGACGTTTGAGTCAAAAGTGCGCCGCAACAAAACCCTAATTCAAGTATTCACTAAAACCTAATTTAATTATTCACCAAAACGTCGCAATGACAGAGGAAAAACCGTTCCGGGTAGGGTACGCCTTGTTGATGAAGAAGCAAAGCAGCTTTATCCAAGACTCGCTCGTGAATCTTGCAAGATCCCGAGGGATAGACCTGGTCCCGATCGACCCGAATCGGAACCTAACCGATCAAGGTCCATTCCATTGTGTCCTCCACAAGCTCTACGGCGATGATTGGAGGAATCAGCTGAACGAGTTTACGGCGAATTACCCAAATGCCGTCGTTTTAGACTCGCCGGAATCGATTGAGAGACTCCACAACCGGATTTCGATGCTGCAGGTCGTGCCGGATTTGAAAATCAACAACCAGACATGGACTGTCGGGATTCCGAAGCAGATTGTGATAAACGAGAAGACGAACTGTTCGACCGGCGGATCTGGAAGGTGTTGAAGTTTCCAGTGATAGCGAAGCCTCTGGTGGCTGACGGCAGCGCGAAGTCGCACAAAATGGCGCTGGTTTACAACCAAGAAGGTTTGAATTCTGTGAAGCCTCCAGTGGTGGTGCAGGAGTTCGTTAACCACGGTGGCGTGATCTTCAAGGTGTATGTGGTTGGGGAGAGCGTGAGGTGCGTGAAGCGTAAGTCGCTGCCGGACATGGGAGAGGAAGAGTTGATGAGGGTTTCAGAAGATTTATGGGCGTTTTCGCAGGTTTCGAATTTGGCAAGGGACGAAAGAATCGACGATAGGTATTATAAGAGGATGCATTTGGATAATGCTGAAATGCCTTCCCTAAACTTCCTTACTCAGATAGCTGGAGAGTTAAGACGTGTGATGAAGCTGAATCTGTTTAATTTCGATGTTATTAAGGATTCTCAACTCAAAAATCATTATCTTATTGTTGATATCAATTACTTCCCTGGGTATGCGAAAATGCCTGGTTATGAAACTGTTTTCACTGACTTTTTGTGTAATGTGTTGTGGAACAAACAACAAAGAGGTGTGTGAAAGATGCAATGAGAGTTGTGAGACTGGTTATGGTGATAGGGATGAGGGTGCCATAAGTTTCTCTTTATCCGGAAAACAAGAGACTTCTTTACAATTATGAAAATATAGTGTTCATTATGTTTAACCTCCTCTTTATTAATATATGTGTATTCGGATATTCCTAACAGGTGTTTCTCAAGAAATTGTGTTTCCACCAAATATTATTATAGGTTTTAAAATGGTAGAAATTTAAATTATCTTTATTTAATATTTACTTTTTAAAATATTGTATTTTTTTTATCAGCATTTAAAATATTGTATTTACATTAATTTGTTAATTTCAAGACGGCACACTTTAATTCCTATTATATGTAAAAAATATTTATAAATATATTTTAAATTTTAATGGTGGACTTTATAAAATAAAACAATTTTGAAATATTCAATAATACAGAAAAAAATTATAATATCAGATAATATTTAGTAACAATCGAAGTATAAGGTAATATAGGTCAAACTTAGTCTAATATTTTAATCCAATTGAATTAAATTTAATCAGTTCAACTTATTTTTATTTAGTAGTGCAACTATAATTAATTTGATTCACCAGGTTTAATAATTTTAAATAAATCACCTTTTATTAAGAAAAAAAATAAACATTTTTAATAATAGTAAAATAAAGAACCCACAATACTTATATGACAATATAAATGATAATCATGTGATAAAATATAAAATTAATTTTGATATAAGAAATAAGTTAAATATATTCAAGTTTTTTTTCCTTTCTGGAAACTCTTTTATTTCTACCTCATTGATGCCTTAATTTTATTATGTATTTTTTTTATAATAATTTTCTTATTCAGCTATATAATTAACAGCATCATTGAAGAAGGATTTGTCTTCCTGACCTGAGGTTTCTGGAAAAGGTTGAAGAGTTGGCACACAGTATGATGAAACTGATGAAACAGTGGATAACGACAAGCCAATTAAGATTTAATGTCTTTGAGATTCGCACTCTCTATTCATGCTTAACAGCTCACAGGTTGTCTCTGTGTGTATGTCTCTCTGTCTCTCTTGTGTGTCTATGTGTGCCATCCTGCCATAGCTTTTCTGAGGTTGGCTGATCGTTGCGGTGTTCTAAGATTCCTGACTAATTCACTGTGCCATATAAATGGAATACAGCAGTTTTCCTATTCTAACTTGTGCATTTGAAAACAGATGTGTGTCATAATGTAAAATTTTCAACATGTATTCAATGTGATATAAAAAAAACATAGTTTTGAATCAGTTTTTACAAGTTAGAAGGGATGAGAATATTAGTTTACTATAAAATATAAAGAAAGTGAGTATTTATTTCAAAATTAGAAAAATAATATTATTATTATTATCATTTAATATAATTTTAAGATAAGTACATATTTTTTATTTTTAACACTAAAAAAATTAAATATTAATGTTTTAAAACAAAATATAATTAATCATTTATATTGAATAAGTTAGTTATTATTTTATAAATTAAAAATTATTAATATTTAAAATAATTTTTATTATTAATACAAATTTATAAAATATTTAAAGTAATTTAAGATTTTAGTTTTTAACTATTTTAAATTCTAAATTAATCTAGAGATTAATTTAAAATTTAAAATAATTAATAACATAATTAATATTATATATATTTTAAAAAATATTTTATAAATTTTTATTATTTATAAATATTTATAATTTTTTAATATATAAAATAAACTTAACTTAATTTATAATGATTATAATTATTTTTTATTTTTAAATTAGTTGATAAGTAATAATTTTTTTAAAATATAAATTTTGATAGTCAGTAAGGATGTTGGATGGATAAAAAGATGGGATGGTTTTGAGTGTCCATTTATTTATGTTTCCTATCTATCATTTAATTAGGCTATTTTGTATATATTCTTTAGACATTGTACACGGTAAGAATTATAATTTTAATATTAGATTTTACACGGAATAGAAAATGATTTTTTTTAGCATTTCTAATTTCAGTTACTTACTATAAGTTTATAAATAAAAAACATTGTTTTAATATAAATCTTAACATATATAAATTACTCGACTTTAAAGAAAATTAGTTATAAATTTAACAAAATTAATTTATATAAATAATTTTTTATTTTTTTACATTATTAAAAAATTATTAAATAGAAATTAATTTTAGAAACTAAAAATAATTAGTTACTATATCAACTAAATTAGGTGTTATTTTATAGATAGATTTTTTTTTATCTAATTAGTTTCTAAATTGATAACTAATTAACTATCAACTAAAAAAAAATATTATCGGCTAACACAAGGTCGTTACATAATAAAAATAAATAAATTTTCTAATAACTTTATATTTTTTAACTCATTAAAAATACTTTAAAATTATTTGTGTCTCTTAAGAGTTGGCTAAGTCAATTCTAATAGTATCCATTTTAGATTGATGTTTTTGTTTAGATGCTAACTTATTATTTTCTAGTAAAATACAAAGTCAGATGTAAGTTTCATTTTCAATTTTTAACCACCTGAAATCCTGTCTATGTGACACACGCACACACACGCGCGCGCGCACACACACGCGCGCGCGCACACACACGCGCGCGCGCACACACACGCGCGCGCGCGCGCACACACATATATATATATATATATATATACACACACACACAAATATAAAGGTAAAATATCCATTTGTGATCTACCATTCATGAAGGGTGATCTCGAAAAAGGCATATGTCATGTATAATCATGTCATACATCTCAACATTAATCATATACCTTATGACCAAACCTCATATACATGTATACCAACATATATACTCGTATGTAAGTGATTCAACTAGGATCCATTACCCACAAAGGACCAACCAAGAGGGAAAATGTCATGCATATCTACATTAATCATATATAATTGCTCGAGTGACAACTTTGTCGTTTGAGTGAAATACTTCAAGAGTAACACTCTCTTTTGGATTATTCTCACTTTAACAACTACCTCACCACTTCAAGGTAAATCATTTGAGATCTATAACCAATTTCTAAGAGATAAACATGTTGGGAAAAACGGGTAATTTTCCCACTAAAACAAAACCCTAACAGAGCTACCCGACAAATAATATTGAATAAATAAAGCGGAATAATAAAAGAGATAAAGAGGAAAAAACACACCCGAAA
>Ga0123342_1003313_pt1 | contig 25944 bp, 15 predicted proteins | sample Turbeawhitnodule_FD_89960 | JGI IMG/M metagenome (GOLD analysis project Ga0123342, IMG submission 89960) | Root nodule microbial communities of legume samples collected from Mexico - Turtle bean Mexico white nodule | ecosystem: Host-associated > Plants > Roots > Nodule | place: Mexico: Nepantla...
TTCAAATAACCGCATTCGTAAATCAAAATAATTTCAAAAATGCCACCGCGTTTTTTTCGAAAGCGGGTAGCGCAAAAGCCGCACTAAATAAAGCGTATCCTTTTCTTCTTTTTGCACTAGTGACATCATACTTCTTACATAATGGAACCCAAAACTTTGCAAATTTTGAAGCTTCCTGAAGAGCATAGAAGGTAAGAGGGGAGCAACCATCGTCAGAAACATAACAAGCAAGCTTGTGAGGTGGGTAATCAAGGGCCAATAGAGACAACACAGTGTTCACTGTGATAATGGGTGGTTCAAGCAAAGGGTCTGCGGTTGTCACAAACAAGTCAACTGGAGGAAGCTCCTGCTCCTGCACACTGCTCACAAATCTCTTTAATCACCAACAAAAACCATATGCATAATCCAATAACAATGAATGGAGTAGTATATACACTAAAATAATTCTTTACTTTTTAATGTATAACTATTAAAATATTCATCTTCTAGCATAAACGCATTTACCTTAAAATTCTCAAATTTCAAAATTCTCAATACTTAAGTGTATTATAAATGATAAAATTATCTGTTTAAACACAATACTTAATGTCTTCATTTTTCACTACTTTCTTCTCTCTTCGATCATAGCCCTAAAAGGATAGTCCATACTCTCTTCATTAACGAGGGTAATCTAGCATCTGATCCTCAGTATACAACCTTTTAGTGATGGTAATACCAACAGTTGATGATAATTAAATTGTCAAGGCATATTGAATTGAGAGGGCTAGCAATATTTAGATACATGATTGAGTAAAGGGTGTCAATAATCAGTTACCTTTGCAAGAGACGATCTGGGTAGGTTTTGATTTCTGCTGGACTCCACTGAGTGGTGAGGGTGAGAAACCAAGAGATGGTGAACCATGACTCACATAAAAAGGCAACAAACCAAGGGAAAGAGTAGTTGTTGACAGAGATAACTCGGTAACCTAGCAGCAATAAGAGGAGGATTAAAAGCAAGCTCTCTGTTACCCTTTTGTAATTCTGCTTGTACCAGTTCTTTTCATAGAGGAGAAGAGGGTTTTGGTTGGCCATTGATTTGAACCAAACTGATAAGAAAAAGTACTGTGTTTTTATGCCCCTTATCTATAACAAATAACAAATAAGGGGTGGTTTATTATTTATTAATTCATCACTTATCAGGTAATTAAGATACAATAAATTATGACAGATAGCACTAACTTATTGGTGAGTCCTGGAGGGTGCTTATCCTCCAGTTCTTTGTTTTTATTTTATGGTATTATGGTCAATTATTTGAGGTTCTATTGTTAATTAATTTCCATTGATTTTCCAGTAACCCAAAAGGCAATTTTCTAGTTTTAATTAGCATCTCCTACACATGAAAGAGAAGAAACAAGTGAAAAATTGAGACCATGAGATCACAAGTTTGATGGTCCATAATACTAGTACAGAAAAACACAAACACCTACACTAATGAATTTATCAGTAACTAACATTTTTATTTAGTAATAATAAACATGTATAATTTTACTTCTGAAGAAGGTATATAAACTTTCATTACATGTAAATTTATTAATTTAGTGCTTTTGGATTTTTAAAGTTGGACATCTTTGACAATTTAACCTCCTATCCTATTTCGCAAATGAGTAATTGAAGAAAAAAATGAATTATAAATGCTAAAATAATAGATTGATACGTAATATTAGTTTGATGTGGAGTTTCGATTCTCGTAAGATTTTAATTATACATTTGGTTTAGTTTTCTACTCTTCTAAAAATAAGTAATTCTGTTATAGTATTAGTATCCTATCAGAAAATATTTAAACATTCATGTTTAATAACAAAATTTAACACTCTGTTAAAATTGAAAACACTAGCAGTATCTCCTATTAGAAGTTATAAATTGGATAATATAACAATGTTTGACAAAAATTGGTGAATGAAAAAAATTAAAAAAACAAAGAAGCAATTAATTTTTTATAAAAATTAAAATCGTTTTAACGAAAGTACGATGAACAAAAATGGATTGAAGCTATTGAGAAAGCTAAGTACGAGAGAATCTTCACCATTTCTTAAGTATCACTCTCCATTCTTAATTTAGAGAGAGTTGTTGTTCTTAGCCTCATACAGAAGCCAAGTGAGGAATGTTGCGTGTAGCTCCCAAATTCTTCACCACCGCACCGCTTCGGTCCATTTCACCCTTTGCAGGTCGCTTCTCACTCCGTTCTATCGCTGACTCAGCTCCTTTCAACAAAATCCGCATTCAAAGGGATGATGACACTGTGAGTCACCATAACCAATTCCAAATCAATTTCTTTCATATCAAGTGTTTTGGATCATGGGGTTGCTTTGTTTTGCCGCATTTTGTTCATAATTTCAATTTCCCACTTTCTTTCGTCTGCAAAATAGAATCTTTCTGACTTTTTTTTTTCTGGGTGGGCATTGAGTAATGGGTTTTTGAGTTGAACTTGGATGGTATTGACGAGCCACAACACTGAGCAAGATAAAGTTTGGATTTTTTTTTGCTTCAATGTGGGTAATTAATTATACTCTGGATGGAAGCTGTTAATTGGAGTCAGAACTTACAAAAGATTATTTCATGCTGTGCTAATATGATTCTGGACTACAGATGGGAATTTGTGTGCATTTCAGCCGTAATGTGGTTTTCACTTTGCCGCATAAAGTTGTATCAGGGTTTTAAATTGCGATTGTGGTCGTGGTTTTGTCGTTGTTGCAGGAAATTGTGGAAAATATACATCGCTGAAATCGTGGTTGCGGACCATTTTTGAAAGCTTGGTTGGGATTTAGACCAGATTGATAAGATATAATTTTTAGTGATACTGAAGTTTTTTTTATGCCATTTTCTATATAGATTTCTATGTTTGTACCTGTAGTGGAACCTTATTGATAATTTCTGCTATTTAATTTCTGTTTTCAATGATTAGGCATTTGATGCATATGTTGTGGGCAAAAACAACTCTCCTGGAATCGTTGTGCTTCAGGAGTGGTGGGGTGTGGATTTCGAAATTAAAAACCATGCTGTGATGATTTCTCAACTCGGTCGGGGATTCAAAGCTCTTATTCCAGAGTAAGATAACTATTGCCACCTAAAATTTCTTTATCTTTTATCTTTAGTGGCATATGCTGGACTGGATTCAGATTTTTTAAGGGTTCTTTCCTTTTATCCCCAGTCTGTACAGAGGAAAGGTTGGTCTGGATGTCGCAGAAGCACAACATTTGATGAATGGTCTTGATTGGCAAGGTGCTGTGAAAGATATCCATGCTTCAGTTAACTGGCTTAAGGCAAATGGTTCAAAGAAGGTTCCTACCTATTCATGTGTTGTCAAGATAAATTATTTATTTAAAGCACCCTCTTAACTACACCACTGAATTCTTAATGTGTTGACCTGTGTCAGAACAGGCATTGTGTTTTTACTTTTATCACCATTCTGTGATTGCAGAGGGTTTTTGTGTTTTATCAACCCGTGAAAGCATAAACCAGCCTTTGCTTGGGATTCGGTGAGTTAGCTTGGGGGTTTGGCACTCTGCATTAGGCATGATTGAAGAAGCAAATACAATACATTATACTTTATCGGATGCTTTGGTCTAAGAGCTGTGTTGTACAAGTTTATTCATCAAACCCCTCTTATACATTAAAATAATTGAACGACTTAATCAAGACTTAAGGGTGGGTTTGAACTTATTTGCATTTTGATGTATGAATTAATGGAAAAATTTACCCATGAAAATCATAATTTTTTCCCATTACAAATCATTGGTTTCAAATGTACCGTATTGATTTTCCAATAGATAGGCGTTCAGCACAAAAAAGTGGAAACACCCCTGGTTAGTAGTTTTAAAATTCAACAAGCCTTGTGGCTATTAAGTCATATATTATCTGACCCTATTTATCATGTATATGCTGCTCCTATCTTTTTTGTTCCAAAATTTTAATATTTTGTTATTATTGTGGTGCAAGTATTTTATAATTGTAATGTAGTGTGTCAAGATAGGCTCAGCCAAATGCTTATGGTAATTTAGATTCGTCTTCCTTTTATTTTTTATTTTGAAAGTTTTGCATCATGATCATGATAACTAGGTGGGAATTATTTTACTGGCATTTTTATAACATTTCACAATACATAATTTTGATGTGCTTTTGTGTCTTGTACTGTCATGAAATGGTAAGTTTGTGAACAGAGTGCTTATTAATGTAGTTTGAAAATAAGAGAGCTCATTAGGTTAGGTATTTTTTATAGGTAGGGAGCATGGGAATTAATACTGTTCCGAATCAGATAATGTAGTTCCTCTGTTTCTCGTAAATTAGCATGCCAAAAGTGATACATTATACTGAATCCAGATACTTTTTTTTAATACTTACTACATGAGAAATACCATTTTGCTTAAATTAGAGGTAAGTCACTGGTTGAATAACTTGTGGATTTATCTTTAATTGCAACAGGCTGGTGTTACTGGATTTTGTATGGGGGGTGCACTCGCTATTGCAAGCTCAGTCTTGGTTCCAAATGTTGATGCTGCAGTAGCTTTCTATGGAGTTCCTTCTTCTGAGCTTGCAGACCCTGCCCAAGCCAAGGCTCCTGTTCAGGCTCACTTTGGAGAGCTGGATAATTTTGCTGGTTTTTCAGATGTTACGGTATGAGAATATAATTGCAACACACATTGCTGATCTTTGTTAAGGTGGCTTGTATGCCAAGTAAATAATTTCTTTTTAGGGAAGTTCCTAATTTCTAAGTGTTTGTATGGATTTCAGTTAGGAAATTAAGTTGAGTTGAACTCAACTCAAGTTAAAAAAAAGTAACTCATTGTAAGTCAACTGGAGTTTGAGGTGAATTTTGTTTTTAAGCAGATCAGAAATAAAAGGTCAAACATGTTGATACAGTGTTCAATGAAAACGGAAAGTATTCCAACTGAAATCCAAACACACATTTAAAACATTTCTGTAGTTTTTTTTTTTTGTGAAGAGAGGATTAGTATTCAAAGGGAGGGAGACTTGATCTTACAAAGATGTTGTACTTGCTAGAAAACTAAATGATGGAGGGTTGTGAATGAGAATTCATGGCTTGTATGATACACAGTCCAATTTCCCCACATTGTGTCTTATAAAGGGCAAAACTCCAATCTCTACTGGCCATGAATTTCCTCAATTTGTGAACATAGAAATTTACCTCTTAAAAGTTACACAACCTTTCTATATCATTCCTTTGCTGCCAATGCACATAATGTGTAAAGTGTTATAAAGTTAATTCAACTGCTTTGCTAAAATCTAATGACCAATCTCTTTTGAGTTCTGCATTCAATATACATTTTCAGGCCACTTTCATCATTTAACTGCAACCAAAATGCCATCATCTGACTTTCTTTTCTTTTATCAACAAAATATTAGGTGTTAATATGTTAGTTTTTGTTAACAAGGGGATTGGAACAACCTATCCATCTCTCCCTTCCACTTTCATCACAAAGTCAATCTTTTATCTCCCATCATTAGACATTCTGACTAGAAAATATTTGTTTGGAAATGTTTTTGGAAGGGATGAGGGAGACTTGTTTGATTCTTCACTAGTAATATCATGTTTGAACATTGTTTAGCTGATAAAGAAAAAGTGTCTGAACATTGTTTAATGTCTCAGGTAGCCAAGGCCTTGGAGGAGAAGCTGAAGGCATCTAAAGTTGCTCATGAGGTGCACATATATCCTAGCAATGGACATGCATTCATGAACAGGTCTCCTGAAGGAATCAAGAGGAGGAAGAGCATGGGAATGCCGGACGAAGATGAAGCTGCAGTTCAGCTCGCATGGTCACGTTTCCAGTCATGGATGACACACTACTTAACTGGCTAAATATTTGATTACTACTCCCCCAATGTTATGGTATACTTCTATATTCTATCTTTGGTTGAAGTAGTTTACTAAAACACTTAATGGCCCCACGAATTCTAAATATGGTGCTTGTTTCCTTAAGGGTGGATTGCATACATGCACCCCCCTTGAGAAATTTGACTTGGGAATAATTTTGAAACGGTTCTAGTTTGTCCATAAGAAGTAAATATGCTCTTTGTTTATTCATTGGTGTCATTTTTCTCTATTTTATGGTCTTCTTTTTCAAAGGTTTATGCGTGCAAAAACCGACAATTTTTTTGTTGAAATAGAAAATTTAATCAAAGCTGATGATAAAGTTGAGTTTTGGACAAGGGTCAATAGTATTGGATTGGGTTTGAACACGATTTAAGTTTTGCACATTTCATTCATATTTTGCTTGTACAAGTTTTCTTGTTAGAAATTTGAGTTTAACTATTTTTGTATCAACCCTTCTGCAACATCATCTTGACGTTGACACTTTGAAACAACACACGGATACAACACGAACACTGATCATGATTTATATAACAAACAAGAAAAACTGATTTATGTATGTAAATTGAAAAAATAAGATTTATATAATTTGTATTTTAATTTACACTTGCAATATACACGGGGTTCATGGTCTATTCGGGTCCACCTTTGATTAATTTGTATCTGGTTGGAGTTTGACTTGACGTAACTTGTGACAGAACCAAATATTTGGTTTCTTAGACAACTTAAGTAACCAAAATTGGTGTGAAATTTGATTATCTACACATGTTAATTGCAGTTAGAAAAAAATAAAGTTTGGTTGATTACTTTAGCTTTTGATGGTGGGTGAGTGTGAACACAATGGTAGTGTAATGCTGAGGAGTGTGGATCTGAAAGAAGAAAAAAGGGTCACGTGAGGAAAGACTAATATAAAATGCAGCTATCCGACCAATCTCTTTATGCACAATAATGACAAATCAATCATTTTTAATTTCATTTTATATAATTTATTGTAATAATAATATACATTGAGGATAAATAAAGTCGTATTTATTTTAATGATAAGTATTTAAATATATTCTGTGAATGAGAAGCTCTTTTACTTTTCTCCGCAAATTCTATACCTACCAATCAAACAGTTAGTCCGAGGCACAACAAACAACATTGTAGACGTAAGTTTTATAGTTTTTTTTTTCCTTTAATTAGATTTTTATTTTCTCTCGCTAAATTTAAAAGGATGATTTTTAATCTCTCAACATTGAAAATATATATATATATATTTTAATCTCTAAATATTAAATTTGAGGAAGTTTTTTTTTAGGTTTAGAGATTTAGGATTTAAAACTATCTTTAGTCTATTAAAATTAATGGGCAAATTCTCCTCCACCTACATATTTTCCCTGTGAATCTCTATATAAATTGTAAAAAAAAGTAAGTTTTAATCTTTTTAAAAAAAATTAAATAATCTTAAGTAAAATATAATTTAACATTTTTAAATAAATAATCTCAGTTGTACTTTTATATTTCACTTTTCAGTCGCAACACTTTCATTATTTTCCAGTCTCAATGTTTGAAATAACGATTCCATCATTTGAGTGTGTGAAAGAGTTGACGAGAAGATTTATTGTATTCGATATTTTTAGTGTGAAAATAATTTTTTTAGGTTTATACTTTATTTTTTGCACCTTGTTTCTTTTTTGGATTTTGTACCTTAAAAAAAACAAACAATATATAGTTAGCACCCGCCAACTTAAAAATAAAGAAGAGTAGGGAAAAGGTAGGTGTAGAGAGAATTGCCAAATTAATTATTAGGGACTAACCTATAATTTTCCAACTTCGAGAGACTTTTTTTCTTTAAAAAGAACTGTTTTTACTCATAGACAGTAAAACCGTATTTTCTAAATTTTGAGGAACTAAAAAATACTTTTTAAATTTAAAGGTGTCAAAACCATAATTATTCTAAATTTTAGGAACTAAAAACACAATTAAACAGTTTTTTAACTTTAAAAAAAGTATTAGAAGGTTGAATAACACAATATATATACTCATTGTAGTTCAGTAAAACTAATACAAAACACATAAAATCCATGTAATCTTCTTGCTCTATATACTACAAATGAATCACACTCTATTCACAAATTTAACGACTTCTAAAAGATTAGTATTGAGTGAATCCTAAAACTAACATCTTCTAAAACATTTTTATGTTATTTTAGGAGAACAAAAAAATCTATAATAACCATAACAACAATCAATATTTTTTTATACGAAATAAATACCTTTTTATTCCTATTTCTTCCATTTATCCACTTCGCAATTGTATGTACAATGTCCATTTTCCTTAAAAACATAAGAGCTTTGTTTGCCATGACCAACAAACTTTATGCACTTTCCAATGTCTTCAGTTTCTTTGAGCCGTAAATACAAACCCAAAACACATGGTTTACGCGGCTAAGAACCTCTGAAGAAATTAGAATGACGAAGAAGAAGAAAGAAGAAGAAGAAAACTAAGCAAAAGTTGGTTCCAGTTAGGTTGGGAAATTATTATGAAGTTTATCACTTTCTTTCCGTGATTTTAGAATCCAATAAGTAAAACCGACCTATTCCTTCTAATCAATTAAATATATCTACCAAGATTTGGCAACATATGCATTTTCTGATTAAAATAAGCCAAAAGGAGTCGTGAAAAGTTGCGTTCATTCTCAATGAATTGAGTTGGAGAAATGAAAATTTTACATAACTTTTCTATTATTTTTATTTCATCAAATAGTTCGTGCATGTAAAAACATATACTCAATACATAACTTTTTTAATTATAATAACCATCTCAAAAACTATATTATATATAAATCCTTTTATATTAACAGTATTTAGAAATCACACTATCATTGTCATTACCATGCTATACTATATGTAGCTGCTTTATGACCTTTTCCTCACAAGTAGAGTTTTTATAATTCAATTTTATGTTTGGTTTTATAAAAAAATAAATGATTTTTATTATTTTATTTAAGTCCTTGTAATAAGTATTTTTTTTTTTGTAAATACAAATAATTTATTTTTAGTATGCTGTTATTTTATTACTCAAAGAAAATAATAAGAGAAAAAATAAAAAATATAACAGCAAAAAATGCTTAAATTACTTTTATTATCTATACTTCTTTGTAATCTATACAAGTTATAACATTCGACATCATAAATCATGAACAAACTTGTAGAAAAGTAAAAAAAGAAAATCTCCTCAATTTTAATTCAATATATTCATAGGTTATTTTACTTATATATTATCTATCTTACTTGCTGATAAAAAAAAAAATAAAAAAAATATATATATATATATATTACTTATTTCTTTTTAATGTGACACTTCAAACACATACTTAACTTAAATTGGTATAAAAGAAAAAGACTATAGGGATGTGTTTTTAGCATATATTACTCCAAAAAGTAGTATCCTATGTTTATCTTTCTATATACATATACTCTTTTTCTTCCAAAATGTGACCAAATATGCATGCATGAAACAAAAAAGAAAGAAAGAGAGAGAGGGATAGTTAATTTTGTGGTGTGAAACTTTGTGGGCATCATGTCATTTGTGTATAGAAGTGAAGAGTGTAAAGGGATTGAAATAGAATTCAATGAAAGAAGGGACCCATGCTTAGTCTTTCATCACATTACATTACAACCTTTGACTAAGACTACACTTTCACGAGCCTCATGAGCCGGCCCAATAGGGGCGGTGAGTTTCCAGAACGAACGCGTCAATCTCCTCTTCCTAATCCTTTGCCTTCATTCACACCAAATCAACACAATATCCCACATCATCTAAAAATAACTATAAAATATTAATTAATGTAAATTTTATTTTATCAATCAATTTTATAAAACTAAATTAAACTTAAAGTTCATATTTTAATATAATATAAAAAATAATCAATTTTATAAAGATTAAGTTAAGTCTTCCACTTCTTAATAACTAATAACATATAAAAATAATCATATTAATTCTCAAGCACAACGAAATTGCATCTCTTACGGAATCTTCTAATTCATTCAAATTTAGTTTCGATACTTCTAATATTAATTTGGACATTTTTTCCTCGTATCATTGGTGCAATTTGTTGAATTTTGTTTCGTCAACAAACTTACGTTTCGGGAGATCCACCAACTTTCTTTTCTTTCCTAGTTACTATTAAATGAGTATATGACTTTTTATAAAGAATTTATACCCTATAATTAAGGGTGAGCAATCTACCCTGTACTGTTAGGCTTCCAAAAATTACACAATCTCTATTTTCAAACCTATATTTACGAGACTTCTATACTATGCAATTCGAAACTAAATATAAACTAAATCATATTCATGGATTTTCCTACACTTCTTCAAATAAAATTAATTTAGCTATTAGTGTGTATATATATATATATATACTCATGTAACATTATCTATCAAAAACCTACTAATAATAACTAAGACCTAATTGTTTATAAGATATCTTTCAAACCACATTCTTAAGAAAAATAAGTTTTGGTTGAATCAGGAGACAAAAAACTTTAAACACGTTAAAAAAGAGCACAAAAATATTGTATTCTATAATCTCTCGCTTGTTAAATTTGTCTATTTTTATAGTAACAATTTTTCGTACTTATCTGCTTCATTCACCCATTATTCATTGAATTGAAAACAGAGAATATTCAGAAAACAAAAAATATTACATAAATATAAATATATGCATAACAGATCGTAACTGAGAACATATTTTTTTATGAACAGAACACGTAACATTAATATTGACAAGTCTTTGTCCACATGTAAAACTGAAATGTAATAATACTTGGAAGTTATTCAAAGGTAAGAGAGACAACAAGAGTTGTGGTCATCTTCTCAAGTCTCAGCTGTCCCGTTTTATTGCCGAGTCCATTGCATCGTTTATAAAGACTTCACAGACTTCTCTCTCTTTCTCTCTCTCTCTTTAGTCTTATTCTCTCTGTATCTTTCTCTCTCTTGGAATTTATGGTTAGAGGTGGTGGACTCTCCATGGATTCAGATCCAATTGGGAGCTTCTTCCTCCACAAGCCTATTGTTCTCAACTCTTTCCCTGAAGACACAAACCACCCCAAGTGGAAACTTAGTCCCCACAACAACATGGAAGCCACTGTTAGCACCAAAGACACCATCCCCTTCCAAGTCAACCTTAGCTGTTCTCCAAACAATCATGACTCTTCCCCATCATCCCTCCACAACAGAACCGAGATGGACTTCTTCTCCGACAACAACAAGAAGGAGCACAACGTTTCCGCTTCTGCCTCTAATCATCATCATTCCACCACTCCACCTACGTTGGAATTCAAAGTGAACGTGAGTGACCCACCCATCATCATATTTTATGGAAAAAGCTCTTTCTCCCACACACACACCCTTTCTTAGATGTTTTTTATATTGTTATTCTATCGGAATTGAAGTTTCATATCAATAATCTATGTTAATATTTAGTACGAACCTTTATTTCGTCTCTGTTGAAATCAATCTATTGTAATTTAAAAATAGTACCAAAAGCACCCCGAGATGTGCATCTGTATAAGTTTTATCCGTGTATATTATGGTTTATATTCTAAATTTGCACGAACTTTTGAACATTTTGTGTGTGATCATTTTGTTGGTGTGCTCATGAATCTGTATTTTGTTTTTAATAGACTGGTCTGAATCTTCTTACTGCCAACACTAGCAGTGATCAATCTATGGTGGATGATGAGATATCACCCAATTCAGAAGACAGAAGAGCTAAGAATGAGGTAAAGATCGATGGATATGTATAAAAGTTTGTTGAATTTAATGAGATCACATGTCATGGGGTGCTGCTCTTTTTCATTTGTTTTATTTTGGAGGGTCTTCTAAAGTAGAGCGTTTCCGATGAACATTTTAGGTTGCTGCTCTTCAAGCTGAGCTTGAGAGAATGAAGAGGGAGAATCAAAAGTTGAGGAACACGCTTGATCAGGTTAACGTCAATTACGATGCACTTCAGATGCATTTTATGAATTTGATGCAGCAGCAGAAGGCCGAGGAAGCTGAAGAACAAGAAGTGATTGGTGGAAAGTTAGAAGAGAAGAAGCAAGGTGAGAGTAGTGGGGTATTGGTGCCAAGACAGTTCATGGATCTTGGATTGGCTACGAATGCTGACACTGACGAACCCTCTTCTTCATCAGGGGGAAGAAGTCAAGATCGATCAGGATCACCCCACGCAGAAGTGGCTTCGAAGGAATTAGGGACCGGTAAGAGTGAGATTGTTAATGACGAAGGGTATGACCAAGAGAAGAAGGAATATGGTAGAGGGGTTGAAAGTGAGGATAGTCCTTCAGGACATGCTTTTTCTGGTGATAAAGTTCCAAGGTTTAGTCCTCAAAAGAGTAACGTTGAACAGGCTGAGGCAACCATGAGGAAGGCAAGAGTTTCCGTTAGAGCTCGATCAGAAGCACCCATGGTAAGTAGGACTGCATGTTCTTCAAATTTGGAAAATTGTTCATGATAATTTTTTGTTCATTTTAGCTGATAGAGAGGTTTTTAACTGTCTCAGATCACTGATGGTTGTCAATGGAGAAAGTATGGGCAGAAGATGGCCAAAGGAAACCCATGTCCTAGAGCTTATTATAGGTGTACCATGGCTGCTGGTTGCCCAGTTAGAAAACAGGTATTTATTGATGATTTCACACTTCGGTAGGAACAAGAGAGAGAGAAAATGATAGATACCATAGATAGAAATATTAGATAGAAGGTTAGGAAGAGATGTAACGTAGGTGGTAAAATCAGGGAGTGAAAAAATAAAAAATTGGTTCAAAACTAGTATTACTACTCATTATCTTTAGTTGTTGACTTGAAGGTTTTATTTAAAAAGGTGCAACGTTCTTTGGGGTTGCAATTGTGACTACATGTGTATTTCCACAAAATCTCAACAGCAATTTGAAACCTTTTACTCAACCAATTGTAAACAAGTTTTCAAATACAAATATGCAAGTTATAATAATTTAGGTTCATTTGTTGAAGATGGATAAGAGTACAAATATTAAATTGAAGAATATGTTCATTTCAAGGCACAGTTATTGTTGTTCAATACTGTAGGTTAAAAATCACGTGGTTTATCTAGCTAATCCAATATATCTTACATGAAATAAACAGGTGCAAAGGTGTGCTGAAGACCGAACAGTCCTCATCACAACCTATGAAGGCAATCACAACCATCCTTTGCCTCCAGCAGCTATGGCAATGGCACAAACCACTTCCTCAGCAGCAAGAATGCTTCTTTCTGGGTCAATGTCTAGTGCTGACAGCCTAATGAATGCAAACTTACTGACAAGGACACTTCTCCCTTGCTCTTCAAGCATGGCTACTATCTCAGCATCTGCTCCATTCCCAACTGTTACATTGGACCTGACACAATCTCCAAACCCTCTACAGCTTCCAAGGCACCCAAACCAGTTACAAATTCCCCTCCAAGGTGTCCCTCAGAATTTTGCAAACTCCCCAGCCTCTTTAATGCCTCAGATATTTGGACAAGCACTCTACAATCAATCAAAGTTTTCTGGTCTTCAAATGTCACATGATGCAGACCCTTCACAATTTGGTAACCACCCTCAGCAGGTACCGCCACACCTTACTGACACAGTTAGTGCTGCCATTGCTGCTGATCCAAACTTCACTGCAGCTTTGGCTGCAGCAATCACTTCCATTATTGGTGGTGCTCAGCAACACAACACCAACAGCAACAACAGTAATAATAGTAACAACAATGGCAACATGACAGCCAGCAACAGCACTGGCAATGGCAACATCACAAGTAGCAACAACAGCAACGGAAAGCAATAAAATAAAATCAACAATTCCAATAGGGAATTAGTTCACCCCTTTCATTTTTTACCACATTAATTTAATTTGATTTAATTAAGTTCTTTTTATTTGTGATTCAGGAAAGCGTTACAATAGATAATTTTTTATTTGGTTATAGACTTTATATCAGTTGTTATCCCTCAGTATAAGAAATCACTTTCTTTCCTCACTTTTTATAAAACATGGAAATATATCTCTTCATTCCTTTGTTATATTTCCCACGGTAGAAGCTGAATCTTGTGAAAAAGAAAATTCGGGATGATTAAAGAAGAGATCTATTGCGTGAAACAAATGGCATTATATGGAAAGGGAAATGAGAATTCAAGAAAACCGTCTGAGAGTAGTTAAAGGGGATGTCACTTCTTGAACGCGTATTTTCATAGTGAGAGAAAATTAACACCGACTCAGAGAGAGTAATGATCTTCAACTTGTCTTTTCCATTGCGCCATATTTGGTCAAACAGCCATGTGAATGCAGTTTCACTACCATGTTAAAAAATTGACATCATACGCATTTCGCACATAATTTTACCTTTTTTTTCATGCACATATATATATAATAAATTACAGCTCACATAATCAAACGGAATAGCTTTTTGTTGTTAAACTTTGACGTTGAAAAGTAAGTTTCCAACATGGCTAATATATACTATCGTCTAACAGTAACCCTATAGTTTAGTTCTCTTTATTAATTAGTATCTTAATTTTCTTTTGAACGAAACATACTTTTTGCTGTGACAAAATCATCATCCACACAAGAAGATGAAGTACTGTTCATGGTAATCTCTTGTCAAGTTCTGACCAAGAATATGAAATATAATCTTTATTCTCAAGCCTTCTGCAGGAGGCGAATTAATGCATGTAAAGGAGGCACATTTAATGCGCAAAACTTGTGCTTATTAATATATATCTCTGCAAACTTATTATGGACAGCTGGTTTATTAGGTTTACAGGTATTTATAGATAAACTAAATGAGAATTCAAAGATGTTAAGATACATAAGGTTCTCTATTATGTCAAAAATTTGATTCACATTATACTTACTATTATTTGTGAATAACTTTATCTTTAAGAAAGTTATCTAAACTAGGTATAATAGAAGACAATTTCATATATGTGATCATGTAAGTATATGTGAATAGCTTTATCTGAGACCCATAAAGGGTATATATTATACATATAGGTTATTCAAAACGAAAGACTTTCGTCTGTGATACTATACAAACCTAACGTGGTTACCAGACCTAAAGTGATGCCTCCTATTTCATGAACACACACATGCATTTATAGGCTTTTTGGTGAAGCTATCAATTAGATTACTATTCATTGAAGCCTTTTGTCGTTATGTTGTACACGCCAAAGCCTAACATTACCAAATCCACTATAGTATTGGGAAATGAGGTAACTAGATTTTGTGCATTGCTTTTTGAGTCTAGTCTGTGACTGGTTTGTGTGGGAAGTTATATAGTAAAGTCTTGATGTGTTGGTCGTGACTTGTGGGCTTCATCATTTAATAGTTGCATGCCTTCACTGCCAAATTGAAAGCTCAAATAAGCTATAGGCTATGATTCTTCAATGCTCAGGCTAATTGAGCATTCCCATGCTTCTGACCAATATGTTATTCAGCACCAAAAGTAACTACCTAAAAACCTTTTTTTCAAAATTTTGTGCAATCATGCGCACAGATTATAATTCTATTCTTAGTGATTGTACAATTGACATGCCACTACATGCATCCACCTTTATTGGATATAATAAACTATTGAATTGGATTGGTAAACTCTCTGTTTGAATTAATTATTTGCATGTTTAACGTTAGCTTTAGTGATTGCATGAACAAATTTTGTCGCTATATCATTTTAGTTTTTACACGATTTTCTGAGTTCATGTTCGGAGGTTGGTTTTTTGTAAGTCTTTGTGTTGGTGATCTTTTCAACAAAAAACCTAAACCTAACGAACCAAACCACTCGATTGTTTCGGCACCAGGGGCATCTGGATCAGTAGTGTGTTATGGCGTAGACAAGATTAAAACAATAAGAAAACACACGAACAATTATAGCTATGGTTGGTCGATGAGACATGTGCACAATGAAGAGAATCTATTTTCTTACACAACATATATACAGTAAAAAAATAAATCGATTAAGAAAAACGGGTATTTTATTTTTGTGTTGTATATACAATATTAAACTATATAGATAGAGGATTTATAATTATTACAATATTTGCTTTTGTAAGCACAAAAATAGATGTGTAGTTTGATATTACTTAATACAGTAATAAATATAAATTGAAATTCGTATTTTAATTCATCAATAATTGTTCTCTAATATTATTTAAAAGATTAAAAATATATTTTCTCTAAATACTTTAATACTCAATTTTTTCATGAAATTGGTGTAATTTTTTTATAATATGAAAATGAGCAATTTTTTTATTTACTGAAAAGTAAATTGTGTCATGGAGGCACAACTTTGAAGAAGTTGTCTAGTATCAACACGACACAACACAACTTGAGTGTTGCATTTAACGAGATCAAAGTCTTGAAATAAAAAAACAGATTTCATTCAAAACCAATAACATAGAAATCGTGAGACAACTGCACAACTTTGTTATAGGTATATGATACAACTTTAGCTCTAGAAGAAGGGTGTACAAGTGTTTATATATGTTTATGCTAGAAATCAAACAATGCATCTAGGAAAGGGAAAGAAGATAGATGAAATCAATATTCCATTTTAATTAATTTTATTTCTTGGTTTTTAAAAAATTAATAAAAAATATTATATAACTATACAAAATAGTTAGAATAGTACAACCCATTTACAAAATACATACAATAAAAAATTACAAATATAACTACAGACATCTCTTACTAGACATTTCTTCCCAACCATATAAGAGATATTCTTATATGTGTACCTAAAGTTTTTTTTTTTTTTTTTTAAGAAGGTGTGTATCTAAACTAACAAAATATTGTAATTTAATTTAATTATTGTAAAAATAAAAGGAACCTCTAATTTTAAGAGGGAGGGTGGATTGTACTTAGAAGATTTTCGCAAATATTTTCTTTACAACCAACCAAATATTTTTTAACAAATTCTTTTGAAAAACAACATATTAATTTTGTAGTTGAAATACACTAATGCATGAAATGATTTTTTTTTATTTAAAAATGATTGATTAATCTTTTTAATACACAAATCTTAGAACAAATATCTAGAATAATTTCAATAGGTTATTTTTGAATTAAAAGATTATTTTTATGATCAAAAAATACTGAAAAGAAATTTATATACCGATTATATGATAGGTACAAATTTCAAGAGTATCAATCAGTGCTTTAAGAAAACATTTGACTTTATCATAATTAGTGAAAATTGATTAAACTATCAATTGTTTCAATTAATATTGTTAATCAGTAACTAATACAAATTGATACAAAATATTAATATTCAATGTAACAACCAATATCAATTATCACAACCGTTCAATTATTACAGATAATAAATACAAATTTGTAGACAACAAAAACAACCGATTATTTTTGTAAAACAAAAAAATTGATTATATCAATACAGATTCTTATGCAGACATTTTATAAAGCAAAGATAAAGAACATATGAAAGACACAAAGATTTTATATTGGTTCACTCACAATAGAGCCACATCCAGTACCACCTCACATCAAGGTGAATATCATTAAAACAACACAATTTCTTTATAAGAAATACAAAAATGTTCTTGCACACTACAAGAACAAAAATCACTCACTCCAACACCATGTCACAGTTGTGAAACCTACTAAGAAACCTTATCTTAGCTACAAACTAATACAAAAATACAATAAAATATAGAAATGAATGAATTAACCTAAAAAGTGAATCAAGAAATACAAATGGATTGACAACAGTGAAATACTTTGACCTCAACCTAAATGATGAAAGTTTTGCTTCAAGAACCTCAAAGATCTTTCAACAACTATTTCTCACCAAAACTTGAATCACGAAGACTCTCTAAAATGTAAAAATTATAGAATGTATGAGTAACCTTTTTTCTTAAACAATGCAGATCATTTTATAGAGATTTAGCAAACACGATTTTTTATTAAAAATGTGCAGTTAAGAAAAATCAACATGTTAAAAACTCAAAGCAATATGTTGATTTCAATTAAAGAAATGTAATAAGCATGGAAACTATTTTTTCTCAAATGCAAAGAACTCAAACTGGAAACATTTCTTATGCTACATATTAAAGCATAGTTTTCAATATATAAACATATTTCAAAAAAATCTACAACTTTTAAGTATTTTCAATCAACTGATTTAAAAGATAGCATATTAAAAAATTGTAACGTTCCATAAATCAATTTAAAAACTTTTTCACTAGTTAAAAATACTTGTTTTTAGATTCATCATCATTTATTAAGACAAAAGATAAATCAATACACACAAAATAAAAACTAAACTACCTAAACACTTAAGGCATCAAGTCTTTAATATGGCTTCATCAAACATTAAAGTTGGATCCTTGAGATGTCCAACAATCTTCCCCTGTTTGATGAAGACAAACAGTTCAACAACAAGTTTTGGGTCTTGGGTCTTGAAAAGCTTTATCTTTTGTAGGCAGTACTTAATGGCAAAAAGAAAAAATAATAGTTCTTCAGCTTGCTCCCCCTGACTTGCAGAACACATATTTCTCCCCCTTTGTGTTCATCAAAATGAAACCATGCACATAAACCATTTAAATGAATATACCAGTCTATCGAATAAAAACACGCATAGCAAAATATAGCAGTACTAACAGTGCTTAGGAAGAATATAAAATGTTCAAGTTGCATAAACAAGCATCATACAACCAAAAATTAAGAGAGTTCAACATATATGAAAATTAAACTGATTATAAGAAGAAGAAGAAATTAAAAATCACGGTGATAGAGCTCAACCAACTACTTTTGTACAACTTCAATCTGATCATCAAGATGTTGAAACCTTGATGTAGCCATCTCAAAATATTCCCTTTTGTTTTGCACAAATGGTGTCCAACCTATGAAGCATGACCCTCTCAAAACTAGACAATGGTTCACCTCTCTCCACTAATGGTACATAGGCTACCAAAGTATTCATATCAGTTCCTTGAGCATCTTCACCAACATTGCTTGATTCAAGAATATCACCAACATCACCGTTTTTATTAATCCATAAATTGTTATTAGAGGGTTGGACCACCCTTAAAGTGGTCCATATTTATTATATCTTTTCTTGCTGATCAAAAACAAGTAATCCATAAATTGTTAACCTTTTAAAAACCCATTTTGACTAATGTAGAGCAACCTATTTCACTACCAGCCTTGATGGTTCCAGTCAACTCATCATTCACATAAACTTCAAAATATTCCAGAATTTTTGAAACCACAATTGTAAAAGGAAACTTGTAATCAACATGTCTCTTGGACTTGATCATGTGTTCCTTCATCATATAAATCCAGTTTACCTTTATTTTGTTCACTAGGAAGTACATCAGTATCACATCCTCCTCAGTCAATATAGCATGCTAAAACTTTGGGAGTTAGCTTGAGATTACCTACATGAAACCGATTGGAAGGAATTTTTTATTCTTCAAACAAGAATGGTAGAATTTCATCTTGTTGAACTCGCTGATTTCAGTTGTGTTTCCTTTACCAACCTTCGCTCCATTATGCTTCAGCCTAGTTAAATTATTCTACACAACAGTTGTAATCAGCATTTTGACTCCTTTAACAGTGGATACTAAATTCTTGCCATTAAAATCTTGGTCAGTGAAAAAAAAAAACATTAATCAAATCATGATAAACATTGCATGTTAACTCACGGAAGGCTTCAACCACTAAAGCTTGAGAATTACATTGGGGATGTTGATTTTCTTTCTACTTATTTCATGCAAGAAGGTTATCATGGCATCTTCATCACACTAGTTCAAAATGAATAAACAAGTGCGGTTTATTTAGTGCGGCTTTGCGCTCAAATGCTTTCGTAAAAAATGTTGTGGCATTTTTGTAATTAAGTTCATTTACAAGTGCGGCTATTAGTAAAGTCGCACTTGTAAATCAAGCGTTTGGATTTACAAAGGCGACTATTTGTACAGCCGCCCTTGTAAATCAAAACGCTTGATTTACGAATGCGGTCTTACAAATAGTCACCTTTTTAAAACCTTTTTAACCTTAATTTATAAATGTGTCACTTACGTTTTGATACTCTCCTTTCTCTCGTGCTTTGTTTCTCTTATGTGCTTCCTCCATTAACTGTGCTTCCTCTTTTCTTCCTCTCTTCTTTGCATTGTCTTCGTGTCATCAGTAAGCATTGTCTTCCTCTCTCACCATTGATTTTTGTATGTTTTGCGTTTCTCTTATGTTTTGTCTTATGCCATTGTTAAGGTCATTCTTGGGAAGTTTTTTGTTTGCTTTTTGTTGTGCCTTCCTCGTCGTTGTTCCCGCTTTGCTCTGTCATATATTTGCGTTTCATTGGGGAATTTTTATTTGGGCTTTTTGAACTTCCATTGGGATGAAATACGAAGAGGTGTGATATGGATGCACCAAGAGATCAAAAGAAATGCTAAAATAATGTGACCATGTTCTTTGGAAAAGATCAAAGTTGAGAACTTTAATTAGAAATTCAATCAACAACGAAAAAGAAAAGAAACCCTAAACGCCTATTGTAAATGTGATTTATAAATGCAGCTATGTAAATAGCCGCATTTATAAATCGAATTTACGAATGCGGCTATATAGCCGCCTTCTTATCTCTTTGATTTACAAAATGTGTGCTCATCAAATGCAGTTATATAGCCGCCCTTATAAATGTAAAATAGTCGCACTCATTTTGCTTTTTTGCACCAGTGTCATCAGCTCTCAAGATATCCAAACTGAGAGCTAGAGGATGATCCTTTAGATCTCTTCTTCTTTTGTGATGAAGCCATTTGTTAAATTTGTATGAGAACTTGGATATCAACAGAAAGAAGAAACAACCGACTAGATTTTGAATAATATGATAAGTGATGTTGTGCAATGTTAGGTTATATAAAGATAAAAAGGATTTTATGAGATAAGATAGAAATTACTTTGTGTTTAAATTATTCAACAAATTTTTATAAGAACGAGAAATGTCAATCAATGCATTTTGACAATTCACGTGAGTGTGCATTTACACAGTCAAACAAAAAATATTTCTTTTAGCACTCCACGTCACAAAGATTTAAACAGAATCAGGAAAAAAAAAACAGATTTGATTAAAATAGAAATAGTCAATTAAAAATAGCACTTTATGAAAAGGAATCAATTCATATTTATTTTAACCAATTAAAATTATCATTAAGAATCATTACTTAAGCTAATTATGCCTAATTTAGTTATAAGATAATTGAACCTATCTTGTGTAAGTGGTTTGGAAAACAAATCTACTAATTGTTATTTTTTTCCAATGAATTTTATTTCACAATTTTCATTTGAAATATCTTCACAAAGAAAATGATGTCTAATCTCAATATGCTTTATTTGTGAATGCATGATAGATTTTTTGGTTAAGTTTATAACACTAGTATTATCACATAATAAATGAATTTTATTGAAGATTATCCCAAAATCACTTAGTTGTTGTTTTAACCATAAGGTCTGTGCACAATAACTCCCTACAGCTATGTACTCAGCTTTTGTCGTGGACAAAGCCACACATGTTTGTTCTTGCAATGCCATGTGATTAAACTTGATCCAAGCATATGACAAGTTCCACTTGTACGTTTTATGTTTATCTTACATCCTGCAAAGTCAGAGTCGGAATAGCCAATTAAATTTCAAGAAACATGACAAGGATCCAACTTCTTTAGTTCGTTGCAAGTGCTTCAAAATCCTCTTAGAATCCTTCTTTAGATTGAAACCTTTCACACATGCATATAACAAACATAATATATGGTCTACTTGTAGTAAGATACAAGAGTGAACCAAACAATCCTTTTTCCTAAGCCAGTCCCACTTCACACCAAGGTGGAATTCACTAAATCAACAAAAATCTTTTATAAGAAAAGCAAAACAGTTCTTGAACACTACAAGAACCAAACCACTCACTACAACACCTTGTCACAGCTGTGATTCCCACCAAGAAACTCTATCTTGTGCTTTATAAACACAGAATTAAAAAACAATAATAAAAGGTAACGAAAACACCTTGACTATGAACCAAGGAATGTAACAAGATATCTCAATTCACTTGTCAGATTCAAATGACACTTTAATCCCAAGTTTTTCCAACAACACTATAGAGATCAAATTAACTCTAATCGATGGCACATATAGCACATCACTTAAAGCCAAAGTTTTAACAGATGTGAGCTTTAGAATAACCTTTCCTTTTCTAGGACAGAAGTTGTCCTGGAATCACGAGATAAACTTGTTTTTATCCGTTCCCCACACTCGTGTAGGAGGTAAACATGTTTCTATTTGCACAGATGTGTCTGGTAGTCCTAGAGTCTACCACTCATTTACACACATTGGTCATAAGGTTCACTTGTGAAACGACTGCAACAATGGTATCTTACCCTTTGGCTATATTTGCCTTAGGAGGATTGTCTCTGCTTTGATATCTTCAAGCAACTTATGGTATTTGTTTATCTGGATCTTGATGTCCTTGTCTTTAATCATCTCCTTGCGATAGTAGTTTTTGATCACAAACTTTTTTCTAACGACATCTACAGTAGTGTATTTGAGAATAAGGGAAATCTTTTTCTTCCTTGTAAGATCAATAGACATCGAACAAATCGTTAGATAATGCACTGAGTAAGGTGTGACGATACCTTATTTGCATGGTCAAAACATCAATTTGCTTCGCAAACGTGCTTGAGTCGGGTTTAGAAAGTGGAAATGCAAAAACAACTTCGTACATGTCCAACAGGATGAAAACAGTTTCACAAAAATGGTTTGAGTTGCGAAAACAACGTTTGACGTCTTCAATGTAGAGTTGTTGTTGTTGTCTATATTGTCATTCATAAGTCCTTACAAGTAATAAATTAAAGTTGAAAACATGAAAATATTGGTTTCCTGAGACGTGGGTGAACACTGTGCGTAAGGAGTTATATGTGTGTATTGTGTAAGTTCCCTAGGATACACAATAGGAACTTCTCGAATAATACCGATAATCAGAATTGGACAGTAAAATCCTCTAGAGTAAGAACCCAGAATACCGAAAATATTATAAAGTAAAAGAAAATAATAAAGGAGTGAAAAATAAGAAAGAAAGTCATAAGTGAGATGTGTTTTTGGAACAAAATAAAAATATATAAAAAATAGTGAATTGTATCATAAATTTAAAGGTTGTTCCGCCGAAAAAAAAAATATTATTACATGTAGTTATTAGTAACAATTACTTTTGTCACAATATAACTTGATTTTAGTGACATTTCCAAATATTTTTACACCTACTTGACCATTTAATTATTATGACAACAATATTAGGGACATGTTTATATATATATATATATATATATATATTATATATATATTATTTATATCATTAAACCTAGCTTTTTCTTAAAAAGTAATAAAATAATTTTTTTATAAACAATAATTGTTTCTATTAAGTAACTAGAAAAAATTGAAGTAACATTGATTATTACAAGAAAACAAGGATTTAGCGTGGGCCAAAAATGGACGTAAAATGTCAAAAATTGACACATGCGTCGGATTTTCGTTGGTCATAGATCCGACGAAAAAATCTTGGAAGCAAATGGAAATTAGCGTGGGTCAGCGAGTTGGACGCACGTTGCGTGAAATCGCATAATCTGAGTGGACGCATATGTGACGCATATGCGGCGGCTTATTCGTGGCCAAACCCACACAAAATGGTTATGCGTCGGGCTTCGCCGACGAAAATGAAAAAAAAAAAGAAAAAAAAATATATATGTATATATATCAGAGTTTGTGCGGGCCTAGCCCACGCAAAAGCCGACACATATTAAAAAAAATGACGTGGGCCAAAGGCCGATGCATAAAGGGAAGAAAAAAAACAATTTATTTTGTTTTCTAGCCAGTTTACCTGTAAAAAATAAATACCAACCAAATCACATTTAGACAAATTACTATCATTCACAATACATCCACAAACACATCTAAAGTACAAAAATAATACAAATAGTTAAACAAAGTCTTTGATCCATTCAAATATTTAAAATGATATGAATACTTAAAACAAATATTACAATTAAAATTGTACTTTACAAATTTAACTAAAAGTAGCAAAATGAATCCCATAGTAATGTAATAAACCTGTAAAAAAATACAAGCAATATAAATAAATAAAATAATTAAAATACTTTGTATATAATAAAAATGTCAAATACTTAAACTTACAGGCATTCTTTACATCCTTTTTGGTCTAATTGTAAATATTATTCAGGTAACATAACAACATAACATTCACAACTCAATAATCAATATACCAGCAACCAATATACCAGAAAGCAATATATCATTCACAGCTCAATAATTGTAAATATTATTCAACCAATATACCAGCTCAATAATCCAAATAAAAAATCAGAAAACTATGAACCTTTAAATGGAGTGACGTGGAGGAGGTTAGGGTTAGTTACGCGAAGGAGGCGGAGGCACACGGAGGAGGCGGTGAGGCGGAGGCGCTGACGACCGCGGAGCAGAGCTGAAGAAGGGTGAAAAATTTAGAATTTCAAATTTGGGACAACTTCTCTGTGTGTTGGGAAAGCGGGAACACAAAATTTTTTATATATAGTCCAGTATGCGTCGGCCACATCCGACGCATACTTTAAAATATTTAATTTTAACTAAATTCAAAATTGAATTCAAAATTTAAAAAATAAATTAAAAATTTTTTATATAACAAAAAAATTTAATTTAATATATAAAAATAATTATTTTCATTATAAAACAAAAACAAATTATAAAAAAACAATTTAATTTAATTTATACAATAAAAAATTATTTTAATTTATACAAAAAATATTTAATTTAATTTATACAATAAAAATTTACTTTAATTTATACAAAACAATTTAATTTAATTTCTACAACATAAATTAATTTAATTTATAAATAAAACTTTATTTAATTTATACAACAATAAAGAAATTTAATTTATACAAAAAATAAATTCAAAATCGAATTCAAAATCTAAAAAATAAATTAAAATTTTTTTTATATAACAAAAAAATTTAATTTAATGTATACAAAAATTTAATTTCATTATACCAAAAAAAATTAATTTATAAAAAAAAATTAATTTAATTTATACAATAAAAAAATAATTTAATTATACAAAAATATTTAATTTAATTTATACAATAAAAAATTACTTTAATTTATACAATAAAAATTTAGTTTAATTTATACAAAATAATTTAATTTAATTTATACAACATAAAATTAATTTAATTTGTAAAAAAAACTTTATTTAATTTATACAACAATAAAAATATTTAATTTATACAAAAACTAAATTAAGTATAATTTGTATGTGACATAACATCTACTACCACAAATGTCAATGAACCCTATTATTGAAATTGCTCATGATACCCTCATCATCCCTTCTAACTTATAATCCAAAATCTAATAATCAACTATATTCCATGATTCTAAGTTAATTTTATATACTATCACGAAATGACTCATATTTCTCAAATTGCTTATGATACTCTCTTTCAGTCTTTAAAATGCACTTCTTAGTTTAACTCTTACCTTGACAATGGACTGGGGTTATTAACTTATAATCCAAAATGTAATCATGAACTCTATTCCATGATTTTAAGTTCATTCTATATCACACCTCGAAATTTACTTATTTATGTTACATTTATTAAGAACTAAGTCTACTAAAATTACTATGTCAAAGACCTATTTTTACATAAAATTGACTCTATATTTTTAAATACCTCCATCACATTTTACATTAATTAATTATTTCATCTTGAATTTATATTCTTAAATTTATGTATATTTTATATAATATTTACAAAATTTAAATACGCTTTTTTTTTTACTAATTTTTACTTAATTATTGTTTTTCTACATGTTTTCAAATTTTTATAAACTTTTTAAGATGACTTTTTTTAAATAATTTCAAAATTAAACACTTCATCAATTTAATAAATTTAATTTAACTAATTTATATCATAATTTCAAAAATAAAATATTTATGACAATATATAAATCAAATAAATTTAAA
>Ga0123342_1003314_pt1 | contig 25935 bp, 15 predicted proteins | sample Turbeawhitnodule_FD_89960 | JGI IMG/M metagenome (GOLD analysis project Ga0123342, IMG submission 89960) | Root nodule microbial communities of legume samples collected from Mexico - Turtle bean Mexico white nodule | ecosystem: Host-associated > Plants > Roots > Nodule | place: Mexico: Nepantla...
ATTATTTATCAAATTTGTAAACTTACATTTTATACATTTTAAAAAATTAAAAAAATATTTTCAAATATCACATCAATTACAAACTTCAATAAACTTTCTTCACAAATCTACTCTAATATACCCCAATCCAAACAACATCACTTTCCTCTCAAATCATTCTAAATCCTCTCCCTCAAATCCCCTCCCTAATCCAAACACACCCTTAAGCTCCTTGGATGGTTGTTGATTCTGATTGGAGATGTCATGTGATTTTCGGTCTTTGGTCGATGTAGGTGGTGTTTATGCAAAAAGTTACTCTGATGCATAAGTTAGTGCTCAGTTTGAGGTAATTGAGTGTAATAAATATTGTTTAAAGTTTACTTTTACTTTGGTTGGTGTGCTTATTTATAGGGTTGTGATGGACCTTTGACACTGAATCGAGATTAAGGTAGATTTCCATGTTAATCTTTGGATTCTAAATAAATTCTCGTGTAATAATTACATTAATCATTTTGTGTTAAAAAATACATGTTAAAACCATGTTCGAAGAGTACTAAGTCAACAATCTTGACCAAAATCCTATCAAAATCGTACAATACACACACACGAAGTTCTTTATCCACAATAGTAATAATACATAAACAAAAAATAAAAAATATCTATGTAAAAAGAAAGTCTTAATATTACATATGAAAATATAGAGAAGGTAATGTTTTTTTTTTTTTTTATGGTGACTCACTAACCCTTTTCTTTTTTATAAGAGTTGGAATATCTCTAAAATAATCTTATTTATTTTATTCACTTTGTTGATAAAAAAATTATAGATAGAAAAGGATCAATCCTGAAATTTGTGATAATTTCGAACTATAATGAATTGTTTGTTCATCTACAATCGCAGTTGAAATAAAACATAAGGATATGTAAGATTTACATTAAAGATTAACACTCTGGTATTTTCCGTGTGGTCTGACAAAGCAGAACAAAATATTATTATGAGTAAAATACTTTAGAATTTGTACCTCTTGAACGTGATTAAGATTTTGTGTAATATCTGTTGACACAAGACTTTTAAAGCAAACTGAGGTAAAGATTGAGTATATCAACCTCAATCTAGGATAGGCTAGATCTTAATGGCTTTAGCGACACGAAGGTTCTCTGACAACATTAAATTGGATTAGAGTATGTCGGACCAATAACCTACTACCCTATGCTTCTACTCACACACAAAGGTCCAATCTGGAATAATATTTCACAAACAATACTTCACATTACATTAACCACTTTCATTTGCATGTCTCAAAGGTTATTTATGCTACTGATCCAATTATTATGCAAACCTTTTGAGTCATTTGAAAATCTACAAAACTGAGTTATTATTTGAAAAACAAGGTACGATTAATAAGTTTATAATTTGACTATCTTGGCCTCTCGTCACATCATGTTATGCATTCAACGTTCCGATGCTACCTTATTGAAGGAGAACTAATATTATTCTATATACAATCTACTCTGGCTGATATCCTGCCACCAGATTGATGCTGCTGCTTTTGAACTACTGCTTGTCACAACTTTATACAGCATCACCATCACATTATATCACAGGGCTACTGAAATATTTTGAGTACACAAGCAAGAGATTTAGTCGGATTCATATGCATGTAGCCCCTAAATCTCATAGACATAGCTACACATAAGTTTTCCTGAATAAGAGTCTATTATCATGCACACCTTTTCTAACATTTTCATTTTAAAAAGGTTGAGCATGAGTGCAGAAGAGCATGGAATGATTTTGAATTTTATATCTTGGTGGGGATGGTTATTGTTTTGGATGGTGAAACGTTTCTTTCATACATGGAGATAATGGTCAAAGATTAGTGTTACTGTTTGGAGCACTATGTACAGTGGTTTATATCCATCGAGAAAGTGATAAGAAATGCAGGTATTATATAAGCTACCAAATTGCAAAAAGCGTGGACTATAAACTAAACGTATCTTCCTAGATCCCTGCCTACCCACCAAGATTAGCTTCCTTTAATCATAATAAATTATCAACTTTACTTTATATCATATGCCACTACATATATAACTCTTCTTTTTCCACAGTCACTTCTCTTCCGTTGCCTTCAACCAAAACAGTTTAACACAACTTAAAGTCAAGAAGAAACAATAGAAAAATCCTTCATTTACACAATAAAATAATATCAATTATTCATTTAGACAATAAAAAAAACATCAATTTGATAGTTGTGATAAATAAAAAAAACATCAATTTGATAGTTGTGATAAAGTAAATATAAGTATGTCAATATGAATATTTATGAGAACACTACAAGAAAACCATGAAATAGAAATCAATTTGTAGAAATCAAAATAATTAGTTGCAATAGTAACTAAATTAGAAATCATTTTAGAAACTAAAAAGAAATTTGGTTTCTAAATTAGTTTCTATTACTTTTTATTATTGTTAAATAGTTTCTAAATTGGTATCTAATTAGTAACCAAGGTTTTTCTACCAAATTTAGAAACTAAATAATTGGTAGTTAAAACCTTAGTTGCTAATTAGATACCAATTTAGAAACTATTTAACAATAATATAAAATAATAGAAACTAATTTAGAAACCAATTTTTTTTTTAGTTTCTAAAATGGTCTCTATTTTAGTTCTTATTGTAACTAATTATTTTTTTTTTCTAAAAATTGGTTTCTATTTCATGATTGTCTTGTAGTGGAAGAAACTTATATTATAGATTTTTTTTGAGATCTTCGTATAATAGTTTTTTGTTTTGAGAGGTTATGTGAGGGAGTTTTATTTATAAGAGTTGTGATATTTTTTAAATATTTTAATTTATTATTTATTAATAAGAAAAAAATAGTATCTTTTAACTTTATTAGAACCAACTTAATTAAAATTTAGCTATAAATAATATTGGGAAAGTTTTTTTATCAAGTTCGAGTCTCATTTTAAAAGGTGAATTTTTTTGAATTTTTAATTACACTTGATTAAGTATCCTATCTTGTCACCAAAATTATATTTTTTTTTTGTGTAACAGCAACATTTGTTTGGACTATATATCATGACCTTCGTATTAAATATTCATGAGTTAGTTTTTTCAATATAATTTTTTTGTCAATAAGATTTGAATATGAAATTTCATTGAATTAATCTGAGATAAATTCTACCCGAACTAGAACATTGATGGCTGTAGCTCTAAAACACAAAGAAGGGAAAAAAATATGATAAGTTGATGATATAAGAAGTAAAAGATAGAGATAAAAAAAAAGTTGTTAAAGAAGAGATGTGTACTTAAACAAGTGAATAATCTATTTAATGCTGCTAATACCATATAAAATTAAGATTAGAACCCCATACAGTATAGTTAGCTGGCAGCAGAAGCATGCATACGTTAGCAATGACACAATTCAGTTCATTAAATAAATCAAAGTATGCAGCTGCATAATCGGTGAACTTGTTTCAATTATTTTCAAATATAAGACGAAAATTAAAAATAATTGTTAGCTTTAAACCCATACCATGAAGTATAGCAGAATTCTATAGAACCATTGAATAGCTTTCTTCCACCCTTTATACTGAGAGAGAGTACAAAGTATAGGGATGTTTATCTATTACAGAGAAGGAAAATATAGATATAGAAGAAGTAATAAATAAAAGGAAAAGAAGGAATATCATCATGTATGATCTATGAAATAGGGCCTTTGCAGAAGACCTAGGTCTCTTGTGTATTTTCATGTGTCCTCAAGCAACACAAACGTCCTATACTAGGAATGTTATTCTAGTGTACATGACAGCACAGATATATGTGATAATTGTTTTCCCTATATATTTTTCACTATACTGTCGGTATAAAACTATTTTATATATCTCTATATCTATACAATTCCACTGATTAATTAGTCAATATTTAAACACAACATCTGAGCAGATGAATTTAAGGGTACAATCCCTGATCCATAGGACCCTATATATCAGATATGTACAATTGTGAATATATATGCGCCTTCTGCTGCAAGGGAAAAAGTTAAACTGTGAGGAGCTGTAAACACACAAATATATACTTTATCACATTTTTTTTATCAACTAAAAGAAATAAAATTATATCAAACATTTACATTGTATTTTCTTGGGGTATTCGTTTTAGTTGGCGTTGGAGGAAGTTTCTCTCAAGTTTTGTCGGATTAAAAGAAAAACATTAAATAAAAATTAATTTTAGATAAAAAAATAATTAGTTATTATAGGGACTAAATTAAATATCATTTTAGAAATTAAATAATTGATAGTTAAAACTTTGGTAGCTAATTAGATACCAATTTAGAAACCATTTAATAATAATAGAAACTAATTTAGAAACTAAATTTTTTTTACTTTCTAAAATGATCTATAATTTAGTCACTATAACAACTAATTATCTTTTGTCTCTAAAAATTAGTTTATATTTATTATTTTTTTTAGTACAGGTTATGTCAGGAGCTGCTTTATTTTTTAGATGTTACGCAAGCTGCTCATACCTTTGTGTATAAGAATTGAATCATCCCTTAAATGATTCTTGTGTATATATATTCTTGATTGTTGATAAAAAAAATATTAATTCATATAAATATGTGATAACCAGTTATATTTGTATTTACGAGTGAAGAAGAATGTGTACGACAAGGTGAAGAAACACCAAAAATATTCCTCCCTAGTTAATTTAGAATTGCATAAAGACACCTAAATATGAATGAAGTTCTTTACTTATCCTTCATTTATTATGAACTTTTTTCTTTTTTTTATGAAAGATAATCCATTAACATTTAAGACATAATTGGTTATCAAATCTTTTTAAGGAATAATCAACTCTCTTTTCACGTAATTATTTATCAAAAGAAATTTAGAAGGATAATTTTTTTTATCATCATTTAGAAGGATAATTAGTTATTACTGAAATATAATCGATTATACAAATCTTTAAAAAAAACGTAATCAATTTACTTTAAAACGTAACCGATATCGATTATCAGTGCATGTATATTAATAAATTTAAAATTAAAATTTAAACATAATAATTTTATTTCCAAAAATATATTTAAACATTAAATTAATTTTATAATATGTTAATTTAATTATTTTATATATATATATATATAATATAATTGATTATATATATAAATAATTATATTATCAACTTAATATATAATCGATTATATAATATAAATAAAATTATATTAATAATTTATATTATAAATAAATTTATGTAAAAAAAATTAATAATATTATTAATAAATAAATAATAATATAATCATAATAAAATATAATTATTATAATAAAAATTAAATTTATATAATAATCATATTAATTATAAAAGGTAATATTATTTAAATTTAATATAAAAATTATTATATGACTATTTTTTTTTAATTATAAAATATAACACATTAAATTACGATAGTTGTAATCAATGTATAATATTTTACAATTTAATATAATAATGATTACAAATATCATATTATACTTTTTTATCAACAAAAAGAATAAATAAATAAATAAGAAACATTTAAGGGGTGATCCAACCCGTATACATGTCGTACTATATTTTTTTTATCGGTAATAAAAAATAAATAAATGTGGTCCACTTAAGGGGTGGTCTAATCATTTTTTAGAACAAAGAAACAAACACTCCAACATCCGAGTACATCAAACCCCACATGCAACCTTTAGTACCAACACTAGCAAAACCAAATAACCAAGTCCTACTTCACCCAACTGTCTCAAAAGCTAACTTTCCTGAAAACAAAACAGACACCATCCCACCACCCTAAAAATCTTTTTTAATCGAGAGCATACATACCTGTGATTCTAAGCACCAAACAGATAAGGAAAAACCCATATAAGACAAACCTTTAATTATGCTAAGGAAAAAAATTCAGAATGATTGACCACTCCGCCCTTAAATAATTGATTATTCCTATGTCTCCAGATCTCGTAAACCACTGCAATCCAAATATTACCCATAATAAGATTGACAGGCAAAGGTGCATCAATAAAAATGAACTGCATAAAATGTGAGGCAGGCATAAGAGGGTCAACTGAGTTCACTCCTAACCACACGTAGCAAAGATTCCAAACTAGGCAAAAAACCCTACACCCAAAGAACAAATGACTAGTCGACTCCTCTATACCCCCACACAAAAAAGGTTGCTCTCGATCTCAAGTCCACATCTCTCCAGTTTGACCCTAGCGGCTAGCATATTTTCAATCACCCTCCAAGCAATAACCTGGGCTAAAGGTAAAGCCTTAATCTTCCAAAAGAAGTCATACAACCGCGAATTTCCCCCTTCTGCCTCTCCTTTCAGAAAATCATAGGTTGACTGAATAGAAAACTCTTCAGAGATGCTATCCTTCCAAACTCATCTGTCCTCAGACTCTGAAATGGGACTTGAGCCAAGTAACACCTCAGTAAGCTGGAGAACAAGGAACTCCTCTCACACAAAAAGACCCATTCTCCAATTTAGTCTCCATGCCCAAATGTTGTTCTCTTAGGCCCCACACTCAGACAAAGACTCCTCTTTGTTTACAAATATTCTTCAAGGCACCGAAACTCAACCAGTTATCTTCCAAAAAAAGAATATCCCTTTCATTCCCTACCTCCCATTTGAAACGGTCTTCAAAACTCCCTCTCGAACATTTCGACTTCCAGATCTCCTTCAAGTCATTCCACCACAAAGAAACTTTATTTTTATATGCTCCCCACTCTTTCAAACATCTCCAACCACCATACTTGAACACAATGGTCTCCTTCCACAACCCACTTTTGTTGGACCTCAAACGCCATATCCACTTCCCCAGCAAGGCCACGTTAAAAGTTCTAATATTGATAATGCCTAAATCGCCCGCTTACCTAGACTTGCAGACCTTATCCCACACAACCCAGGCTATCTTCCTCCCTTTAGACCCCAAACCCCACAAAACATTCATTTGCAAGCTCACAATCTTCTTCATCACACTAGCTAGCATCCTGAACAAAGAGAGATAGAACATGGGGATTGACGATAGAACGGACTTAAGCAAGCAGATCCTCCCAGCCAACAAAACGAATATGCCCTTCCAACTACCTAATTTGTTCTTAACCCTCTTATGGCAACCCCCTACCGGCATTCCCAAATATTTAAACGGGGTTTTCATCACTTCACAATTGAGAATTGTTGCAAAGCAAAAATTAGATGTCTTTTCGACCCCCACCCCGCCAATTCTACTCTTCAAAAAATTCAGCTTAAGACCAGAAGCTAACTCAAAGCAATTCAGGATAACCTTAATGTTGAAAACGCTTTTGAGACTAGCTTTACAGAAGAACAAAGTATCATCGACATACTGCAGCATATTCACCTTAACCTTCTTACTCCTAATCTCCACACTCTCAACCAAATCTTTTTCAACCGCAATCCTAGAGACCCCTGCAAGTCCTTCAACTACAATAAGAAAAAGGAACGGAGCCAATGGATCACCTTGCCTCAGGCCCCTTTTCGGAATAAATTCCTTAGTCATGCTTCCATTAACTAGAATTCACATCGAAGCATATTCCAGACAAGATGTAATCCAGGAGATCCACTTTGCGCATAACCCAAGCCTTCCCAGCATATAATAGAAAAAATCTCATCTTACTGAGTCGTAAGCCTTCTCATAGTCTACCTTGAAAAAAACACAACTTTTGTTCTTCCTCTTCATCTCGTCCCAAACTTCATTACTCACAAGAACATTATCCAACAACCCCTTCCTTCTAAAAAAGCAGATTGTCTGAAATCAATGACTTTTCCAATCACCTTTTCAACCTGAGAGAAAGAACTTTTTTATACTATCTTATACACGCACCCTCTCTTACCTTCGTTTTAACCACCTCCTTGTCTTCACTCCAAATACCATTCTCTAAAACCCCGTTGATCCCGTTTCTCACTCTCCACTTCATAGTCAAGTGAAAAAACTTTGTATTTAAATCTCCTTGTTTCTACCATTTAATGCGAGCTTTTTGTAGTAAGATTGTTTCCTGCTTGAAGGAATTTCTACTTTGTTCAGCTAATAATATTTTTCTCTCATCCCTCCCAGACTTGTGAAGATTGTTTTCATCATCTCTATCGTCTAGCTCTTGAATCTTCTTCTGTAAGACTTCCCCTGTGCGGTTGACATTCCCAAAGACTTCTCTATTCCAAATTTTTTGATCTGGTTTTAACTTTTTTCAATTTTTCTTTTAAAATAAACAACCCTCTGCCTTGCACCTCATAACTCCGACATTTATTATGAACAAAATCTAAGAACCTGCCATCGCTTTGCCAAACATCCAGGCTTTTGAACGGTTTTGGCCCCCAATCCACAGTCATATTTTTTAGCACTAGCGCACAATGATCAGAGACTAATCTGCTTAACACATTGTTTACTGTTTGGATAAGTTTCCAGCCACTCCCTGGACACCAAAATCCTGTCAATCCTGCTCTTTACTACCCCATTCAGTTTGTACCATGTGAATTTTTTCCCGACCATCGGAATATCCACCAAATATGTTTTTTTCGATGAAATCATTAAACCCTCTAATTTCTCTACCATAATCAGAAATCGAAATCACGCTTCTCCTTTCCTCCTTACACATGATAGATTTAAAATCTCCAACGGCGCACTAAGCCTTGTCTTGTTTATTCTTCCTGATTTCGCTAATCTCTTCCCACACCTCTTTCTTTTCCCTCAACAAACCCAAACAATATACATTTATAATTGTTACTTGTAACCCGTCTCCAACCTCTCAAACCCCTTCTAGAATGGAGAAATCCCTCCCTTTAAAAGAACTAGTCATTTGGAAGAGTTTCTCCTCCACATAATGATGACCCCTCCTGCATTATTTACCGCACTATTTTCAACCCAATCAATATCATTAGAACCCCACAGAAGAAAATAACTCTCCTCTGAACCCAGAACATTTTGTCTCTTGTAGGCAAACCATTCCTAACTCTTCTTTGTGGATCAAATCGCACAAATATTTTCTTTTGACTCTTCCTTCTAACCCCCTTTATATTCATACTAAGCAGATTCATCATCAAAAACACTCAACTCCACCCTATACTCCTATTGTCCCGGTTTTCCATAAAATGCAACCTGTTTATAGCAAATTCTTCTTCCCCTGAGATAGAAAAACCCAACTTCTTGCCAATACTCCACATACTTCTAACTTTACCAAAATCATTGTTCGTCCAGAACAATCTATTACAACTTCTAACCCCACTATATGTGATAGAATTTGCCGACCACAACTCCTTGGTAGAAGCGAATTTAGACGCCCTCCCATCCAGGAGATCTTCCTTTGGAAGCAAAAGACGTAACACCTTCCCCTTCGTCTGTGTCGACCATCCTTCTCGCACCAGGGCAAATATCGAAAAAAGACTCTAACTCGCCAGCCACCACTATTGGAGGAGAAACTGTTGTTACAACAATGTCGTTTTTTAGCTAGTTGTGGCAAGGTAGATAGTCCAGGTTTTCTTTAGGTGTATGTCTCTTTTGCTTTGTAAGAGGGTTAGACCACCCCTAAAGTGGGCCACATTTATTATATCTTTTATTGTTGATAAAAAAAATTATAGTGATTCTAAAAGTTGACTATGAAAAAACTTGCAATTTAGTGAACTAGAAATTCATTTACAATATGATATAGAAATTAGGCTTTTGTAGTAAATGGGTGGATAAGTGTTTGTATGGAATCCCATCAACTTTTTTGTTGATCAAGTTGATATGCAAATACCTTTCATATACCTTAAGTCTACATGTGGGAGAGAATATGATGGAGTTAAAGCTTGAAAATCAGTAGTAGCAAAAATAAGAAAACAAGTGAGAAGATGGAAAGATAAATATTTATCTTTTGTGGAAAGAATATCCCTGATCAAAATTGTGTTATATGTGTTACCCATGTCTATTAAGATGTTAGTAAATGTGTGTATATGGAGGTGTAAAAGTTGACTATGAAAAAAATCCGCAATTCAGTGTGAACTAGAAATTTATTTACTATACCTTAAATCCTAAATCCTAGACTCTAAATGTATTTTATTCACTTTAAACTGGGTGGTGTTAATAAAATGGTTAATTCGATTTGGGATTGTACGTGGATCGCAACTTAAAAAACGGAAAGATAGATATTTATCTTTTGTAAAAATAATATTCCTAGTCAAAATTGTGTTATTTGTGTTACCTGTGTCTATTAAGATTTCAGTACATGTGTGTTGAGATTAAGAAAATTCCTCATGTGTCTAAGGTGGAGAGATTCAGAAAATTCCTCAATTAGATATAATTAAGTTGTTTGTTTAATATCTTAGTGTATGATGATAAAATAAGTTTGCATTTCAATCCTTAAACTATTTTTCAGGGAATATGTTTTTGGCTCTTCTTCATGTATGTGGGATGCTATTTGTGCCTGGTTGTTTGTTTGCTAGAGTATTGCTAGGTGTTTGGCAACTAGAGGGCATAGATTTGTTCCACTAGTTGTTGATGGTGTGTTAGCTTGCGTTGAGACTTTTATTAGTGCTTTTGTTCTTTTTCTAATTTTATATTAGTTTGTTTGTTTTATCTTTGGGTATATCCAAGGTCTTTATGTGTTCTTTTGGTACTTTTGGTACCGTTTAAAACACATTGCTTTGGCTGATAAAAAAAAATAATCACCAATCTCATCACTCACCAATATTATAACCAGATAATTTTGCATAATAGACATGAAGCTCTTTTAACATATCTTTTCTAATGCAAGTTATTGATTATAAAGTTTAATAAAACAAGGAAAAAACTAACCAAAAGAGAAGTTTGAAATATAAAAGAATTATAATTTATAGTATATTTCACTGTTCCAAAGAGTAAATATGCTAGCTAGTTTGCTGAATCCCTAACGTGCATGCAATTGCCTGAACACCTATGTTTGTTTCCTAGGGGAAAGAGTGTATGAAGAGGCAACTATGCATCACAAAGTTATGATTTAGCATTTACAAATGCAGAGGGAACAATATATTTCATTTTCTGGTTCTTTAGTGGTAAAGTTTTAGGACGTGTTCGTGTGCAGTTCCAAAAGATACACCTACTGCTACACAATGATTTTCTGACAAGTTTAATAATACTACTATATAATTAACTCCATTAATATATATCTTCAATATATATATTGTTGAGGTGCGCTTTTGTCACACATGTCCGCCAGTTAGATGTGGATTTAATTAAATCATACTACAGGTATTTTAACATATTGCGTGCACCTTTTCCATTTTTTTCTTTCTGTCTTTTGCTCTTGTAATGTTTTACTTTAGCAAGAGTGTCAATGCTTTAATTAACAAAAATGATTAAATATTGAGCCACCGCACTAGGACGAAGAAACTTGGACAATTAATTCCACATTTTGGTCCTTGCTTTTGGATAGAATCACAAATCTGGTAGCTGTAGCCATCACTGCAATGAACCTGCTGGGTTATGTTTCTTTCTGTATGACAAACTTTGGATGCTTTTGTGTGTGATTAAATATTAACTAAAGAAGAAATTATATATATGAGTCAGAAGTTTTGGCCGCGAAGGCTGAAGGTTAGAAAGTTCTCCCTGAGAATGAGTCCATATTAGAATAATGTTCACAATTTAAATTATTTTCGTACATAAACGTCCTATCCATGCTTTTCATTTAAGTTTTTGTTTCTTACTGAGATAATAAAATAGTAATATTTTAACTGTTCAAAAGCTAGGTCTCTTGTTATAAGGCTAAGCAGTCCCCACCAAAGTTTCATTAGAAAGCCAGGGTTTGGAATTGGCATCGTGAGAGAGGTTTTGTGGAATTGTTGCAGAGAAGGAGAGAAGATGGGAAGAGCTCCTTGCTGTGACAAGGCAAATGTGAAGAGAGGACCATGGTCACCAGAAGAAGACTCAAAGCTGAAGGAGTACATAGAAAAGAATGGAACTGGAGGGAATTGGATTGCTCTTCCTCAGAAAGCTGGTAAGAAACATGTATATATAGTGTTAAACTTTAAACCTAGACATCCTTTCATTTGCATGTATTCTCTTTTTCTTTGTATGTCTACAATGCTCTGACTCTGATATATGATTATAGGTCTAAGGAGATGTGGAAAAAGTTGCAGATTGAGATGGCTTAACTATCTTAGGCCCAACATTAAGCATGGGGAATTCTCCGACGAGGAAGACAGAATAATCTGCAGCCTTTATGCTAATATTGGAAGCAGGTACTACTTATTGCTACCCATTTTTATGCACTATTCATAGCTAGACCCACTAACAAATTCTAAAATTTATTATTCTCCAGATCTAGAATATTGAGATGGACATTCTTTTTTTTTCCACTTTTACTTCAATCACTAAATGAAACGCATGCTCCGGGTGAAATGTCCTGAAGTCTGTCCATATTTATTTAAAAGAGGTAAAAGGAAAAGAAAAAGAGGCACACAAAAAAAAAACACAACAAGGGATTTGACAATGTGAGAAAACTATGTAGTTGTCTAGAATCTGTCTATATTTGGGAAGCTGGTCTTTAACATGGAAGCCAAGTTTAGATCTAGCAACAGCATGCACTCAAAGATGTTGGGTAAATGAAGACATTGATATATAATTATATTTGGTGAATTTTTCCTTGATGTTTTTAGGTGGTCAATTATAGCTGCTCAGTTACCAGGCAGGACTGACAATGATATCAAGAACTACTGGAACACCAAGCTTAAGAGGAAACTCATGGGGCTGCTTCCTGCATCTCATCAAAGAATAGCACCCTATCAACACTCCTCCACCCAAAACCCTCCCTCACCATTTTCTTCTCAATCATCTCTATCCTCTTCAATCTATAGGGACTACTGCAACAACTCTCATTATCACATCCCAGCACCAACCTCATCTTTCCCATGCCTTCAACAAATTTCTGTTCCTTCAAGTAATTACACGAGCACAACCACCTCTCTCCCTTTGTATCAAAACCAAGAGCCTTTGGTGAGTGTTAGTCCCATGCAGTATTACCCCACCACAGACAGTTCCATGCTTGTGTTTGGAAGTGAAACAAGTTGCAGTTCCTCTGATGGGAGCTGCAGCCAGGTGAGCCTTGGCAGAGAGATAAAACAAGAAGAAATGGGATTTCAGAATTTAATGTTTGGAGATCAGAACACGAACAGATTTATGCTTAGTCAAGGCAACATTAATCATGATGGAGGTGAGGAGTATGTGCACCAATGGACAGAGAAGCCAAACGGGTGCTTCTTCCAAACGCAACAAACAGCACTCGATTATGATCTTGAGGTTATTAAACAACTGATTAGTACTAACAGTGGTAGTAATTATAGTAATAATGAGTATTTTAGTATTGATGAAAACAAGACGGAGAAGGGAGTGTACTACAACTACTGAACTGAGTGCTACTGATGCATGACTGACTACTGGAAGTGAAATCAGAGAGATTTGATCAGTGAGAAGCATGGGAGTGGGAAAGATTCAGAAAAGACTTTGAGGTTGTGTTGTGGAGTTCTGTGTTCTTTAATGAAATCAGATAATTCTTATTTTCTAGGAAGTGAAAGTGATGATTTGATGACGATGATGTTAGGTTTTTGTAAGTATTCTCTCGATGTAAGTGCAATCCCCCAATCAGACATCAATGTTATCAATTCCAGAAAACAAGGCTTTTAGATTCAAAAATATTTTTCTCAAATATTATTTATTGCTATCTATTCATTTTTATTTTGAATTCGTATAAAAACTCTAAATTCATATCTCAACAAAGCATTAAGTAAAAAAAATAATCATTGTATTTTGATTATGAACTTTTGGAACTAGAAAGTAAATTAGCACATACATGCAGTGTTATTCATATTATGTTCTCTCCTTTAATTATGTGAAAATTGATATTCATTGTATCATGAGATTGTCCCTTATCATAAAAAAAAACCCCTTTCTCTATTTTTTAGTTTTTGTATCACTATCATTGATTTTGATACTTATGTGTGATTTGTCAGAAATAGAAATACTTGTTTAAGCACCCTGACAAAGAATCTTTTGTATAAAAGCTAGGTCAGAAGTCAAAATAGAGGTTGTTTACGACAAATCTTCATTATTTTAACTAATAAAAAGGCAATGATGGCCATAAAAGAAAGAGTATGATGCATATATGGTGGATGAATTTTATTGTCTTGTATGAAAGAGTGTCAAGTTGTATAAGAATAACATAAATTATTAAACACAAATCTCAGTTATATATATATATATACCTGGATTGAAAATTCTTTCATTAGTTATAAGTATTATTTCTTTGTATGGTATGGATGCATTATTCATATTTATTCACAAATCATTTAGTTTTCCTCGGAAATTTTCTATTACAATCAAAATAAAAATGTTTTTTTATTTGAAAATCAAATCAACTTAATCTTATTAAACATTTTTTATTCTACACGCCAAAAAAAATAATTTCTTTGATGTCATAATGTTTTTTTTTCAGTAAATGTCAAAAGGGGTGTGTGTTTTTTTTAACACTCCAACGTATTAACAATTTGTATAAATTTGTACCCACTTTCATAATACAATATTAATATTTGAAATATACTTCTACAAACTCTACCTGTTGCATGATTAAATCAACTAAATCCTAATTAGAAGGGTTTCAGCCAATACCTTGTTCGTATAAAGACAAATTTTGCTTCAATGAAAGTTAGCTCAGAATTATATAGTAACATTTCCCTTTGTTTTCTCTGTCATTATACAATATTAATTGAATTACAAGAGTTGTGGTAATTGGTGATTATAATTTTAGGTTTAACTTTATCCAGCTGGTGGACTGTTCTGTCTATGATTTTGACCATTGTCTGCGACTCATGGAATAGTCATCATCGTGTGATTATTCTACTCATTAGACTGTTTCTTTGTTCGTGAAAATTGTTCACTTATATTAAATTGATTGACTAATGGAAAAAAGTTGATTACGTTCACACGCAAAGCTGAAAAAGTTAGCCCAATAATTTGGCTAATTAATATTTTTATGTATTATTCTATTACTTTATTTTTATTCGTTTCTGCTCAGAAATGAAAACTGATATAACTTGTGAAACGTATTATTAATAACAATTTTGAGTAAAAATTTTCTGTCAAATTCTTAGTGTTGTAGTATTAATAAATACTCATAAATAAAAATATTGGTTTTAAGTTGTGAATGGAGTGTGTGTGAGCATCTACTAACTTTTTGCAGGTCAAGCTGCTGTTGGATTGACTTTGATTCTGAACTGCATTGCAGTGAGAAAAAAAGGTTCCTTTTGATTTTCAACTTGTCACTTCTCATCCTCATAATCATTTTTCTTGGGAGTGGTTGCATTGCACCTCTTTTCTTTTCTCCTTCTTCTTAAATCCAAGTCTTGCTACTGCAACTTAATAAAATCAGAATAAATTCTGAAGTTCCTATTTCAAACCATGTCTTCTGGACCAAAGACAAAAGGTTTAACATATCCTTCTAATTTTTGCTGCATGAGACTAACACAACTCAATGGTTAATTAACTTCTTAGTAAACTTCACCTTCAAGCTCTAAAAAAACATTTCGAATTTGTTTGTTTTCAATCATGTATTGTGAAGTTAAAGTGAAGGTGTGGAGATGTAAGTATACTCTTTGGTTTGCATTTCATGATTTAAGAATAAAAATAAATGAAGTGATGACATAAAATAATGGATGATTATATTATATAAGTGAGTATCACGTTAGAGAAACTATTTAATCAAGGTTTTAGATATATTAAATATTTTTTAATATTTAATTCTATTTTATTTTTAATATAAGGACACTTTAGTCTTATTTTAAATATATCAATTGATAATATTTTTATTCTATTATATTAAATAAATCACTCACTATTTTTTTATATTATTTAATTTTTTTAAAATTCAAATAATTACACTTCTCTTTCTGTTTTTTTTATCTCATTCATTTTCCCCACTTCCTTACCTTTTACTTTCTAATCCAAACAAACACTTACATTTTTCTGAAAATAAAAAAAAAATAAAGAAAAGAAAGTAGATAAGTGAAAAAAAAAATTGAAATATAGATGCAAAGTGTTTTGAGCATACAGGTAATCCTAATTATCTCCTCGTATTCACTAAATCATCTGTGGGAAAATATAATTAATATATGTAATTTAACATAATCATTATGATACAAATTTACTTAATTATATTTAAATTTGTAGGACTTCCAAACTAATGAGATATAAGTTAATCAATTATATTAAAACTAATGAAATATTTTTTTCTTGTAGTGTAAACGTGATTCCCTTTAAAATTCTTGAAATATGAAAAAAAAAACGTTGTATTTAACAATAGATATAAACAACTTAATTGATTAGATCAAGTATAATCTATTATTTATATAATTGACTGTGCAAATCGGTTATACTTAGATCGAAATTAATTATGAAATGAGTAACATAGCCTAATAAATAATCAATTATGTTCTCACATAATTAGGTATAAGAAATTGGAAAAAGTTTTATTAATGTGCATGACTAGTAAAATCTCCCATTTTTTAGTGTTGACAAAAATAATTACCACACTCTACCTTAATCACCCGGTGATTCCTAGCTTGTTTCGGAAAAATAGAGTTAGATAAATAAAAAAATGAAGTGTATACATACATATATATATATACATATATATATATATATATATATATATATATATATATTTATTCTCAACTCATCAATATATTAGATAACATAGTAAAGTACGATGTAATCATTTTCATACCTTCGTCAATGCACTAAATAACTTGTTAAAGTATAATATAATAATGATCATATTTTGATTGCTGGTTAAAAGTGGTGTTACTCTCAAGTCTCTAACAGAATTTTTGAATTTATGTTTGACTTTTTACTTGTTATTTTGAGTCTGAATTAGTTTTTTTTTCCTTTGATAACAACTACAATGATATTTAAATTTACAATCTCAGTAAATTGTTTACGTTTCTCAGTACTGGCCCAAAGGACTTCAAGAAATATGCTAAGGATGACGTTTTGGGCCTTTAAGTAGTGTATGGATTTCAGTTTATAGATTTACCAAGCCATTAGCCAACAACCCCAAAGCCCATAGGCAACAAGCACACAGCCCAAATACAAATAAATAAATAGGCATTTTTTAGATGCAAATGCGAAAGTTACTCTTATCCATAAGCTTCTAAAGTATGATATGCTTAAGGAGAACATAATCTTTATTTTAGAGTGACACTTTGAAGCAAAGAGAATTGTTGAGAAGAAGGCTTAAGAGGAAGAAGTCTGAAGGAAGGGAGTTGAGGTTGTGATTGATTAGCACGTTGAAGTAGCTAGTCTTCCAAACGTAAAACCTAGGACTTCAAGCTCAAAAGTTTTACATATAGTGCTTATCTCTCAACAACCAATTGTTGTGTTTAACATTCTCCAAATAATGATTCAATATGTTATACATGAAGGACGACAAATAATAGTTTAGCAACTTAGAGTTATGGAAGAGATTTAGACTTAGAGGATGGAGCAAGTAACCTCAACGTTTGCAGTCCAAATCCTTCTTCTTCTTACCAACAAAATCATCTATGATTTTTTATGATAAGAAACACTTTATGTGACTTACTTGTGATAGTTGAAGATCTATAGACCATCCATTGACATTAGAGTCAAGGTAGAAGTTTGATTTCTAGTGAGAAAATTGTTTAGAATGAGATTATTGTAAGTTGCACAATTATCATGTGACGTAGACAATGTGAATCGAGTTGCAATCGAATTGCTAGATTCTTAGTGAGACAATTGTTAAGAAGAAGATTGTTCTAGAATATATCAACTGTCCCGTAACAATGGTAAGGTGAGTCAAGTCAAAAGTGAATCTTTATATTATTTTGTTATTAAATAAAAAAAGTTACATCCTAATTACCAACTAACTTTTGTCATATAACCATTAGATATAATAAAATAGTGACCATGCATAAAAAAAATTTAAAATAAATAATATTTTTATGTTAATTAGGCTTAGATGTATGCATTAAGTCTTTAACACAAAACAAACAAGATTAAAACAAAACAAATATTTATTGAAATTTTATTATTAATAAGATAGTTATAATGAATAGATCTTATCACATAATATTAATTAAGATTAAAATATTCAAATTATGAGTATTTCTAAAATCCATTTTAGCAATTTAAAAATGTTTTAATTTTATTTTTAACTGTTTATATACAAGATCCCTAGTTACATTTTTGTATACTCACATAAAAAATATCTTTAAATAATTAATATATAGTAGATAAATAGAGATTAAATTTTTATATATTAATAACGTATGCCTATGTGATGATATTTTTAAACATTTTGTTGCGCGAAGTGATTATTATAAATGTCTTGTAATGACATGTTGATCTTCATTAGTTATGCTAATTTTAAATTTGAATTTCAACGAAATAACAGAAAATGAGATGTTGAACGTGGAAATTAATACTTGAACAGAGTCATGGAACAATTTATGAGATTTCGTCAATAGATTTTACTAAGATGTTCATAAATTTTGGTGTTTACACGAAATTATCATACGCAAAAAAAAGGTGTATAGATGTATTAAATAAAGAGTATGTAAAATACGAAGCTCGTAGATTTTTTGTCAGTTCTTTAAAAAAAATTATCAGCAAAGAGTCAGTTCTTTAAAAATGTTTTCTGACATTCAATCAATCACCCAAACAACATATTTTCTGACATCCATTTCCAATTATGATTACTTTTCTTACTAATGCGTTTTAGAACATTCAAAATATGACGTAACTTTCTAAAAAATTGAAAGTGAAACTCAGTTAATATTCAGTGCAACACTTACCTAAAAAATTTTAAAATAAAAAATAGATCACGACACTATTAATTGGAAAATCAGAGGGTTAGTCAACTGTTTTTGTTTTTATGGAAGGGGGTAAGAGTGATTAAGTTGTTCTTATCCATCTGAACAAAATTGATAACACCAACACTCTTTTAAAAACAAACACACGTCAACCGTAACATAAATAATGTCTAACTATTATAGGATTTTGTTTTTAATTTTTGTATAAACGTGTTAAATTAATTAGCAGTTAAAATATTTTGGAGAGAATATTCTTGGTCCATGAAAACTTTAAGAATAAAGAAGAGTTGATTATGATAATGTTATAGAATCAGAGGTTATTGTGGATTCGAAATCCAATTAGAATGCAGAGATCCGGGTATGGCTCCGACGGAATATTCCGGTCACTGAGACCTTCAATCGCTCTCCCCAAACAACCCAACCTCACACTCGTTTCCCATCTATTCAACAGAGTCGCACCATTTCCCTCCAAACACGCCCTTATCGATGCCGATTCTTCCCAAACCCTTTCATTCGCGCAGTTGAAGTCGCTAACCGTTAAAGTCTCACACGGCCTCCTCCGTCTCGGCGTCGCCAAAAACGACGTCGTCCTCTTCCTTGCCCCCAACGATATCCGCTACATCGTCTGCTTCCTCGCTGTCACCTCCCTCGGCGCCATCGTCACTACCGTCAATCCCGCCTACACCGCCGCCGAGGTCGCCAAACAGGCCAAAGACTCCAATCCCAAATTTGTCGTCACTGTCCCCGAACTCTGGGACAAGCTCCAACACCTCAACCTCCCCGCTGTGTTCCTTCATTCCCGCGCGCACTCCAACGCGACTAGCTTCGACGCGCTCGTCCATCTCGCAGGGTCGCCTACCGAGTTTCCGAAAGTTGACGTCAAGCAGAGTGACACGGCGGTGCTGCTGTACTCCTCCGGGACCACTGGCCTGAGCAAGGGCGTGGTTCTAACGCACGGGAACTTCGTGGCGGCATCGTTGATGATAGGATTGGACGATGATTTGGCCGGGGAGATGCATAGCGTGTTCCTCTGCGTTCTGCCGATGTTTCATGTGTTTGGTTTGATGGTGATTTCGTACTCGCAGCTTCAGAGGGGCAGTGCTGTGGTGTCTCTGAAGAAGTTTGAGTTTGAACTGGTTTTGAAGACGATTGAGAAGTTTAGTGTGACGCATTTGTGGGTTGTGCCTCCGATTATTCTTGCTTTGGCCAAACATGGTTTGGTTGATAAGTATGATCTTTCTTCGCTGAAGCATATTGGTTCTGGCGCTGCTCCTCTTGGGAAAGAGTTGATGGAGGAGTGTGCTAAACGTTTCCCTCGTGCCACTGTTGCTCAGGTAGAAGACAACGTTTGTGGTCAGTGAGGTTTCGATTTGGATTGTACTTATTAACCAAGAGAATGGTTGGTTATAAATAACTTTTGCACTTTTTTAGAGAAGTTAAGCGATGAAATTTCTATAAAAACTAAATACATAAGTGGGTTTTAGTTTATGAATAATGACAGAAGTTTACTTTAATTTTTTTTTTTATGAGGGCTTGGGAAGAGAAGAAATTTATTTAAAGTGGGGTTAAAATGATTTGACGTTGAAGTATGACTTTTGTGTTGGTTGTTATTGTTGTTGTGGTTTCAGGGATATGGTATGACTGAAACTTGTGGGATTGTTTCTGTGGAGAATACAAGGATGGGGATTCGGCATAGTGGCTCTGCAGGAATGCTTGTTGCGGGAGTGGAAGCTCAAATAGTTAGCGTGGATACACTGAAGGCTCTCCCTCCTGGACAATTGGGGGAGATATGGGTGCGGGGTCCTAATATGATGCAAGGTACACTCCCTGAAATGTGAGGTTTATTATTCTATTGTATCGTTGCCATGACCTATAGTAGAAAATAATTTGAAAAAAAAATGTATTTTCTGCTGTCTTATGTGGAGGAAGAGTCTTAGGTAGACAGGTTAAGTAGATTTGGTTTAAAACTGTGCTTGAATCTGCCTGTTCCGTTTTAAATTGATTCTGCTAGACTTGTTTTGGTCGCTGTCCGTGTACATTATACATTTCTCTGGCTCTTTCTTGTCGAGGAAACACTATTTGTTTTAAGCTTGGTGGTGCCTAAATTCGGAAGCAAGACAGATTAGATCATGACCTTAGACATGTTAGTCCTGTATGATAAAAGAAAAAAAGACATGGTCTGGATTCTACATTGTATGCTCAAGTTGTTTGCGAAAAGACTATCATCATGTTACAGTGTTCTTGTTAGGCTGCTTGATGTATAGCAGAAAGGGATTTGCGGTTATTAGAAGATGCATCATACACTGGCCAATGTCCTACTCTAATTTTTCTAATCAATATTTCACGAATATATTTTATTACTTTCTCTGCCTCAGCAACTGTTCCTCTGAGAGATATTGATTGAGTTGTAGCTCCATTCTCCAAAAATCTACATGCTTTCGTGCATGAAAAATATTTTTTTGTGAAGTTGAATTTCATCCAATCACTAATTTGTATAATTAGTTCTAAAATGTGGTGGTGACCATCATTTTGGTACGGGAGTTGAGGTTTTTATCTGACTTTCTAACTTTAGACTCTTCTTTTCACCTAGCGTTTATCAATATGGATGGTCAAAATGCTTTGAGCTAGATAATACATCATTCATTATGTTGATAACGACATATTTGTGTTCAATTCCAAGTTTGAATTGTTTCATGGACTGTTGCCAACGGAAACTGTTCCTTGTTGAGTGAAAAGTTAGGAATAATTATGCTTAGTGCTTTGGCTGCTTCCTTCACTTTTATTTTGCTTCCATATTCTTGTCCTAAAAATATGTTTAGGGTCCTTAGTTTACTTCGTATGCAGTTTGGCTTTAAATTGTATTCCATGGGAACTTCCTAGAAGCAATTTAATAAAGCTATTGCATAAGTTTTCAGGATATCACAACAATCCCCAAGCCACAAGATTGACTATAGATAAAAAAGGGTGGGTGCATACAGGAGATCTTGGATATTTTGACGAGGATGGTCAACTTTTTGTTGTTGACCGTATCAAAGAACTGATCAAGTATAAAGGTTTTCAGGTATGTGATCCAAATCTCATGTCAATGGTAAATTTACAATTTGTCTAGCATGTCATAAATGCATGCGTGGTCACATGTCCCAAATCTCAATCAAATTCCCCATTTACACGAGTAGTAGAAACATAACGAGGTACTTAGGCAATTTGGTGCATTACATATATGTTAAACCCCAAATTGTATCAGTAAGTCAAATTTTGTAGCTTCGGTGCATCATGTGTTTGCTGTTCTGCGTGGGTAATTATTTGTGTTTACAATCATTCTGGGTTATTCTTGGCGATGAAAAGGATTTTTCATCCATCTGAAACTATTTCCCGTTTGCCACATCGTTCTAACTAGGTTGCACCAGCAGAACTTGAAGGGCTTCTTGTTTCTCACCCAGAAATACTTGATGCTGTTGTCATCCCGTAAGTTTCCCATGCATGATTTTTATTTAATTATTATGGCTACAGAAGAACTATAACTCATGTTATTTGTAATTGGAATTCATAATTGACTCATTTCCATTCTGTAGATATCCCGATGCAGAAGCTGGTGAGGTTCCAGTTGCCTATGTCGTTCGCTCACCCAATAGTTCATTGACTGAGGAAGATGTTCAAAAGTTTATTGCTAAGCAGGTAAGAAAAATAAACAAGCCTGATCTTTGACTTGCATTATATGTTCTTTACTAAATGGGGTTCTAAAATAAAATTGAGATTAACAAAATGCATGTTTTTAAAGTGAATTGCCTTGCCCTCTTTGGTTCTGTATTTGTATATGGATGCTTTTATGGCCAATTGAAGGCTACACAAACAAGAGGGGCTTATTAACATCTCATAAATCACATCCCATCTGTTCCCGACAGTAATACTGGATTTGAATATTGTTTGAGTGATCATCAGTCATCACTGCTATGCCTTAATGCAGCATTAGTTCTGTATATACCCGTTTTTGTTGACACTTATTTGTATTTGTTTCCAGGTAGCACCTTTCAAAAGATTGCGAAGGGTGACATTCATCAATGCTGTTCCTAAGACAGCATCGGGAAAAATTCTCCGAAGAGAGCTTATTGAGAAAGTAAGATCCAAAATATGATGCCATGATATGATTTACACCTTTTCAAAACCTTTTCGGGGTTCAAATTCTGAAGTATAATGCGAGATAGAGCGAATCCGGAAAGGTATGATGGTTGTGGTAGTGGAAAATGGAATAAACTGTACATAATAGTTCTTATAATCTTAAACTAATAAAATTATATTGCATATCTATCAATTTAGTTCATAAACTGCTATATTTTCCAATTTTAAAGGATCAATTTGATGGATTTTTTCAATATGAACAAGTTCGTGTTATGATATCTAATATTTAGAGATTATTTATGTAATTATTCTCCTTTAGAAGATAGATTAATACTTTCGGGATGAACTGTGTATCTGTCTCGAACCAGTACTTGAAAAAACTTGCATATTAGCACATTACTCAGAAAATAATCAACTCGTGGGACATAATTGATTTGCTATTAAATAAAATAAATATTTACTTCACAATTTGAATAATATGAAAATTATAGTCATCTTCTCTAATTTATGTTGTTTATATTTTTACGTTATGAATCCAAATATCCAATTATGTTCAAATAACCTTAATTTTTTGCGTTTGGGATACCAATTTCATAACGTTAGTGATACTGTTCATGTTCATTCCGGAGAAGGTATTCAGAATGATCGCGATCGATTTCAATCCATCTTGTTACTGTATATGTAAGTTTCCAGCTATGTTAATAACTTTGCTTGAAAGTCTCACTGTGTAATACTTGACATTGATAATCACATTCCTTCAAAAAATTAAACAAGAAATGGAATTCTGTAGCTGCTGGTGTGCTAATATAAAAGTTTTTATAAAAAAAGACACATTGAACGGTGAGGCTTATAAACAGTACATTTTCTGACCAAAGGACATTGGCTTAAATAGAACAAGAAAAAGGGAAAAAAATATTAAAGAAAAGTTCACTTAATAGTTAATATTAAAAAGTCAACTTTAAAACTTTAAGTTTAACTGAGAGATTTGCTTGATGAAGTGTCCTAATTTTAAGTGTCCTAATTTCTAGTTCACGAGTGAGATTTTCAACGGTTAAACGAAAAAAATTAAATATTAGTTAAACAGACAAAAATATTACTAAAATAAATGTTCTTCTAAAAATTAACTTGACAATATTTACTCTGTTATTCCCACTTTTAATCAACAAAATGTTTGCATCATTTTTATCTTCATTTAAATGATAAAATTTTATTTCCTTTCAGAATGTTATATGTATTGATTTTCTTTCTCAGACAAATAAAATATAACATCAATCAGCATATCTGTGTAACACAGTCAACACTATAGAAGAAATTTATAACCTTTTTTAATTACAAATTTTCCTCTCATCTTTTATTTACTTTCCTTCAATCAAAGAAATCTTAGTTTTCTTTTCTTTTTCTCTCTTTCTTTTCACTTTCACTTAATTCCAAACAAAACCTAAATAACTATAATGGAGCATTATCTAGAGATATATGACATCTCAAACAAGAGAATGCAACTTCTCCATTTTCCCCTATTTATAAACCTATGAAATGGAAATTATATGCAATTTATGACAAGTGACCTGTGCTACAACTTCGTGTATTATTTTACTTTGACACGTTGATATAGAATATAATCTAGAAAATCTATGGATAATGGTTGTTTCCCCTAACCATTTATCCTCCCAAAACCTAACTAAATTTCTAGACCCCACTCTCCAGATTATATTATTCTCAAACCAGTTGTCTTTCTCAATGACCTTAATGAGGTCTCTCCACTCCATTTACCTTCTCCTTCTACACCCAACCTCCATTTCCACCTATTAAGGCCTTGTTCAATATTGCTATGTCTTTTATTCCTAACCCTTCTTACTCTTTCGACTTGCATATATACTCTCTTGCCCTCATTCCCCAAAAACCATAAGAATTTCCTATGAATGTGTTACCCTATGGCATATCGATGTTGGTGCTTTATAGAACGACAAGAAGAAAAGGGGCTTCAATGTCAACACTCATTTAATAGGATATATTTTCCCAGTCAAAGTTAAATGTCTCCGTTTCCACTTTTACTCTCAATTTTAGAGATTAAAGGTTCCCATAACTGTTTTTTCCTTGGATTTCCCCCAATTGGCAGACCTAAATATGTGAACGGTATGCTCATTATATTGCAATTCATAATACAAGAGAAATTGTGTAGCGTATCCTTATCTATTCTAAGTACCCTAATATTTGATTTATGGAAATTCACCATCGGTCCCGAGGCTAGCTCAAAGCATATAAGTTTTGACAATAAAGATGTTTTCATGAGTAGCCTCACCAGCAAATAGAGTATCATCTGTAAATTGTAAAATATCTACCTAAACTTGTTCCCTCCCAATCCTAACTCCATGAAACACATTTTTCTTCACAATTTGTTACTAACCCCACTAATCCCTCTGCCAAAATAAGGAATAGAAATAGAGCCGAGAGATTCCCTTATCTTGAACATCTAGACGACCTGAATTCCCGGGTTGAACTTCTATTAACTAATACAAATAGTGATGATGATTCCAAACAATCCTTAATTCAGGAAATCCATTTCTCTTCAAACCCAAATCTTGTCATTATATAGTACAAATACTTCTATCGTACCAAATAATATGCTTTCTCATAATCTACTTTAATAATTACTCTTAATAGTTAATAGAGTTATGATAATTTAGCATCCATATTTTTTTCAACAATTACATTTGTTAACATATTTAGTTTTTCTGTTTTAAGTTATTGGGCTTTGCTTGTTTGACCCAACTTTTCTTTTCTGTTTCAGCTAGGTCTTAATCTTTTTCTTATATATACACCATGTACTTAGCTCTCTAATATACAAGTAAATAAAAATTTCTTTTGTATTTTCTTTTCTCTGCTTTTCCCTCTTTTATGCTTAAGTCATTGTCTCTTTTTCATTTGCAATTAGGGTTCATCAGAACCTCCCTTTCTCCATTGCGATTTCGTGCGCTCC
>Ga0123342_1003315_pt1 | contig 25933 bp, 6 predicted proteins | sample Turbeawhitnodule_FD_89960 | JGI IMG/M metagenome (GOLD analysis project Ga0123342, IMG submission 89960) | Root nodule microbial communities of legume samples collected from Mexico - Turtle bean Mexico white nodule | ecosystem: Host-associated > Plants > Roots > Nodule | place: Mexico: Nepantla...
ATATATAAGAAAAAGATTAAGACCTAGCTGAAACAGAAAAGGAAAGTTGGGTCAAACAAACAAAGTCCAATAACTTAAAACAGAAAAACTAAATATGTTAACACACATGACATAAAAAAAATATCAAAGTATTATTATAGGAGATGAAGAAATTTTCGTTAAAATCAACCTTCAGAAAATGAGGGTAAAACAAAGGAATTACAAAGGAATCAATAAGGTTTAGCCTTCCATGCGGAAGAAAACAAACTAATTACAAAGAAGAAAAGAAACTAAGAAAACCCTATAAAACTCTCTCCCTTTCTACTTGATGTTTGTGTCCTTTTATAAGCTTTTATGCTCCAAGGATCTTGGGAAAATATTGCCGTTTAGATTCTGGAATCTTGGCTTTTATTTTCTCTTTCTTCTCCTCACATTTTGTTTTCTGTTTGGATTCAAAGAAACAACTTGGACTTTTACATATTTGGCTCATTTACAAAGGTAGATGCTTCAAATCATTTACCCTAAAAACACAAAATTACCAAAGATAATAGTTAAAACCCAAATAAACCCAATTATATGAATATCAGTACTCCTCATGCGATGAAACTTCGGCGTTCAAATCACAAAGAGCACAAAATTATAATGAGTATAAGATAGAATATGAATTAAGAGTACTCCATTTGTTGTGTATTAGATCATCTTTTCTGTAGAGCATAATCTGGTATATATAGACTGAATTGTAACCTCCCCACATTTAGTCATGATTTTGTGTTAATTGAATGTTTAAGACTAATTGATTGAGATCCCTTTATTTGTACTCTCTTATAACATTAGATACATAGGTCAGAAAACAACCATAAATGACCAAGGGTCAGACCCATGACCTAACATGCCCTCAGCCTTAGGCGTAGGTCAATGAGACTATGATGAGTTTGAAGGTCATAAGATGAACCATTTGTTATATTTCATCGGATCAGATCCATGAATTAACAATTTACTTTTTTAAAATTTTGAATTAGAGTTTAATAATTAGATTTTAAATAATGAAGTTGATTGAGCATAAATATATGCGTTTTCTTAATGAAGTTTTGTCCTGTAAAATTTTGTACCAAAATCAATTTTGATTGACTTTAAGGTAGTTGAGGTGATGATGGGTTGGTTAGAGATATTGGACTGAAGTAGTAGTAATAACTTTGATGTGCATAACAGAAATAAACAAAATGAGATGATCTTGTGACTAAAAGGAAGATTGTTAACCTGAAGTAGAAGAAAGATAACAATTCTAAACATCACACTAAATGTTACTCCAAATATGGACCAACAATCTTGAAGCCTTAGAATGGTCCTGGTGTATTAATTGGCCTAGGAAAAGAATTAAGGCTAAATGGGGAAGACACATATTAGTAATATAAGGGCCTGTGTGTTACTTTGGTATAAATTACTATTTAATGAAATACTTGTTTACTTTTTCAGCCTCCTACACATCTTCAAAGAGGTACAATTCAAACCAAATGTGTACTCTGCTTCAATTTCAATTTATTGTTTTTAACTAATTCCAAAGTACTACCCCCTAAGGTGGATTTTAATATTATATAACATTTTTATGTGTACTGTTTCACAACCCACTTTCTTTCTACTCCTCTCTCTATTCACAATGCAAAGTAATTTTGGATGGATCTTCGTCAAAGACAACAATTTTAGAATGTGTGATATTCTTCAACAAATTCTCTCCATGCATCAACGTGAAAGATCTTTTTATACTTTTTTCACTAACATGAATGTTTTTTTAGGATGAATTCAAATTCTTATTACCAACACTAACTTCTGAATTTTGTAGTTTTAATCAATCACTCAAATCATTCAAAGAAAAAAGTATATTATTTATTTTTTAAAAGATCTCAAATGATATTTTTATTATTGCAATTATAGGGGAACTCTATGTAAACACACTCCCACTTAACAACCAACAATTTTTCAAAATTTACATAACATTTACAAAATTACCTTTTGCCACATTAGCCTTACTTATCATAAGGACAGTGTCAACTTGGAGTTTTTAAAAAATCAGTCTCAAATAAAAATTTTCTTGTACATAATAAGGTTGATATAATTATGTGATTTTTTTTTCAAGAAAAAGGTTATGATGATCTTACAACAAATAACAAATGTTATAATGACTTGATACCAATAAGTCATAAGTATTTTATATAAAAAAGTTAAGACATTACTTCCAACTAAAAACATTAAGACAATAAGCATACATATTTTTTCTCTCTTTGATACTCATTTTTATTTAATATGAGATGAAACTCATACTTAAAATCCTAATAAAAATTGATTAAAATATTTATAAATATAAGAATCAAACTTTTACCTTCTAAATTTATATATATTATATGTGAGTTTAGTTTGATATGTTTTTCTTTATATATATATACATCATTCTTAACAAAAGAGACAAAGAGATAATATCATGTTCATTTACTTTTTATAACTATTAATAACGACAATTACCCACTCTTAAATTATTCTGAAGTTATAAGTTTTCTTCACAAGCTCCTTTACTTATAAATCTCTCTTCAATGAATAACTTATAAAATGAATCCTGATTGAGTTCTTATTTTTTTTAAAACAGTATTTTAATTGTTACTCATAAACAAACCACTCTCACAAACATATCTATTAATTATCAATATAAAACTAAAAGTAATATAAACATTAAATTTATATTTCGATAAACATCTTTTCGTGTTATATGGATATCCGTAAAAAAATGTTAACAACAAAGTAATGAACCGGTATATATATATGTATATATATATATACATATATATATATATATACATATATATATATATATACATATATATATATACATATATATACATATGGAAAATAGTAATAAGTTCAAAATGTTAGAGAAAAGTTGTATATAGTAATATAATAAAAAAAGATATAAACAAGGAAATGTGGTAAATAAAATGTACTAATAAACATGATACTATGGCTCCGAGGCCCTCTGTTTTACCAACAAGGATAAGGATAAGACATGTTCTTCTTCCACCCCTATACTTTATTTTCCCACCCTCTAGTTATAAGGCATTTATTAAAATACCATTGTTTATTATTTAATTAAAAAATATCACTTCATCTGGAGTATCTCAAAGATCTACTAAATTATAGTTCTAAAATAATTTATCTAGAATACATTCCATTTTTATTGTTTATGGAAGTTTGCAATTAGATAATACTGATCATTTTTTAAAATTATATTATGAATTAAATAATTTTAAACTATATTTTAGATTTTGAAGATTATACAATTTAAAACGTTTATAGATTATACAATCTAAAACATTTAATTATGTAATCTGTAATTATATTTTAAATTTTAGATTATATAAATTAATATCATATTTTAAATGTTATAATTTAAAATTATAATATAGATTACAAAATCCAAATTTAAGATTATGTTCGAAATATAATCTTGAAATTGGGTGCTATGACTTAGACATGTCAATATATATTTTTTATTTATATGTATATTATGGGTGGGAAAATAAATTATGATTGCGTAGAAAGGAGCTCAAAGAAAAAAAAAATTATCTACAATTTTTTGGAGTACTTCCATAATTTTCAAAATAATCCTTTTGTCTGTTTTTAAAGTGATTTCAGAATGAGATTTCAAGAACATAATAATATTTAGAATGAGATTTTAATAATAGAATTTTTAGAATGAATCTAAAAATTCTAGGAGGGATTAGGATTTTCACACTAAGTTTTTCAAGACTTATATAATACTTTTCAGTGTATTTTTAACAATGAGTTTTTCAAAATTAACTTTTTAGAATAAGTTTTTCTCGTAACTAGTTTTCTGTCTCTTCTTCTTCCTTTGCAGTATTTTCTGTCTCTTCTTCAACCGCGATTGTAGTCCAACTGCAGTGATGGCGGCAGTTGCGGTGTGTTACAGTGAGGAAGGATATTTTAGTCTTTTAGGTTAATAGTGGGATGCAGTCAATAATGATGGGGTCTTGCAAACTGAAAGTGGCACCTACACTATCTGACTTTAGCCCAACCCAAAAACTTATGTGACAAAAAAAGGGCATTTTCTTCCTGCACTCCTACATTTTTCTTCCTGCACCCCTATATTTTTGAAATACCGAAATTACCCTTTGTTAGAATGGGTTCATACACAAGTACAAGGCCCAAGAAGCAACCCAATTGGATGAAAATTTTTAGGCAGATTCTCCCTGCACCAGATCATTTTGGACTGCACCCAACAAAGAAAAAGATTAAAATATCCTTAATGAAATAAAAATTAGGGTTTAGGTAAAATGTGCACCTAACCCACACCCAACCCAGCAGTGCACCCTTCATTTTTCTGTGGTAACTGAGGCAGCGCCGCGGAAGCATGGAAACTTAAACAAAGAGCAACTCGAGCACCTCCATTCTTATTCTTCTTGTGACTGTGACTGCGGTAGCATTGGAACTCAAAAGCAGCGTTGAGGCACCGCGACGACAGCAAACGAAGCCACCTGAGAAGGATTGAAGCCACCGGAGAAGGATTGCTGCTTCATAATGACCATAGAAAAATGAAGAGTGCACTGCTGGGTTGGGTGCACATTTTACTTAAACCCTAATTTTCATTTCATTAAGGGTATTTTGGTCTTTTTCTTTGTCTATATTGAGTGCAGTCCAAAATGATCTGGTACAAGGAGAATCTACCAAAATTTTATACTCCTTAAAAGGGATTAAGCAGTATGAATGAAGGCAGAGAAGTTTTTTGGTAACTCTAGTTTAGTATAGCAGTAACAAAAGCCTAAAACCCTTTCACAGTTATGGATGATTCTGGAATATAGGTTTCCTAAAAAAAAAAAGTGTTTTCAGTATATGAAATCCATATGAGAAAAAAATCATTCCAAAATATTCTTTCGAAAAATCCATATGTTAGGGTGGAAGAAGAAACAGCCAATAACAAGAAGTCGAAAACTAATTGTTAACTGCTTGATTAAAAAAAACACTTAACAAAAAAATAATGTTACGGAACCCTCCTCCAAAAAGAAAAAAAAAACTATACAAACGATCCTTTTCCAAGTTCCTTCAATTAATACTTTTTCTTGCTTGTCAGATTTCTTTGAAAATTAGTTGATCCCTTAATTATCCTCTGGTAAATATTTTTTTAAAATATAATTCAGACTCAATTTTTTAAGCAAGAAGATGATTAAGTGAAGATTTTCACGTCGCAAAAAATCTCCTCGTATTATGATTAATCACCCTGCATGTCCATAATTGCGTTTTTTCAATTCTCGATTATAATTAAAATGTCATAATATTGCTTTATATTCATGATTAAGAAAAAATAACATTTCACCAAGTATGTGCCCAACACCTTCTGGCAGCACATATACGGGTTAGCTAATAATATGAAGGCACATTCTTATCTTACTCCTTAAGTCTTACGGCTTTATGCAATGAACTTCACCTTTGAGATTAAATTTTTCTTTATAAATTTTCCATAACTATATCTTTTCTATAAATGAAACTAATTAATATGCATAAGTTCTTTTTTTTAAATTATTATTTTTTAATTCATGTATAAGTTAGTTTTGATTTATCAAAAAGTTTATTTCATTTTTTTTTAATTTTCTTCTAATTGCATATAAAAAAATCCAAATATGTTGGTACAACATTTTTGAAACTTGGAAACTTCAAAGACTAAAAAAAAAATATTTGAACAATTTATTAAAATATTTCATTATATACTTGTGGTTGTGGTTATGTTAAATTCTTTGGATCACTATGAATGTGAGTGAAACAATATTAAAGTGAAAATCAACTATAATGAAGGATAATTTTAATTATAGTATTTTTTTCCTCTTATTTCATATTTTAATTAAGCTTAATTTTCTTCTACTAATTGAACATAGGAGATTTTATTATCCTAAGAGATCGAAACTTAATAAATGAATTTCTATTAGACTAGATTTGTTAATTCTTTTTTCTTCAGAAAAACGCTAGGGTGATTTGATACCAATGAACCATGATTATTTTATATAATAAAGTCAAAATATCACTTTCAACCCAAAATCTTAAGACATTGAGTATGCGAGTTTTCTTTCTTATATATTGTTCTTCATGCATACTCCTACTCGATATGAGATAAACTCACTTGAAGTTCTAAGAATAATAATATGTTTAGTTTATGAATCAAACATCTTAAGAGATGTTAGAACTTCACTAAGTTCTTAATAAATTTGAAGCAATTCCATGAAAAACAATTGAATTAAGACAATGGAAGTTACATTTGCAATACTATTGTACTTTGAATTTGTTAAGAAATTGAATAAGAGATGAAAAAAATATCTTATTGACTTTTGATTGAATTGAAGAATTTCATGTATAGATGAGTTGAAATTTAAATGTTAGGTTTGAAGGAGAACTTTGAACATTTTATGATTATATTAAATTTGAACTATGTAGAGTAAAAGTTTATGTCAAAGTCTAATTTTGATACGAGAATTAAACTTGGTATTTTGACTCAAGATAGAATGGGTTTGAAGAAATAAATAACTTGAAAAAAAATTCTTTGAAATTTGCAATGTAAGGAGAATGATAAAATTTATTTATGTTGATTATTTTATGTTATATGTAATATAGTTGTTATTGGAGTTATGTTTAAGAGTTGAATTGAATATGATCTTAGATGACCAAATAATTTAATTGTAGTTTGAAATTAGGTATTAGTTTCTTAGATGATCTTAGAATGATCATATTAGAATATAAGTCAATTTAATTGTAGTTTGAAAATTGGTACAATAATAAAATCTACTTTATTGAATTGTGACTGGAATGACTTTTGAATTTGATTGAATGATATTTTTAGTTTCGTATGCTTAATTGAGTTAAAATGGTCTAAATATAAAATTTGTACAATCAACAATTGAAATTAGGTATTTTAAAATTATTAAGCTATATTTAAATTGTTGTATAAAGTTCTTTTCATAGTATTTTTACTTAAAGTAAAACCTTCCCTACTTAAGTAAAAATAAGACCGAGAACTTGATTTTGTTTCTGTTATGTGTCTTGTTTATATCAAGTTGTATCACTCAAGTAATAATTTTTTGTGTTCTAAATCCTTGTTTAGGTCAATAGTTTAATGAGGTAAGGTAATGTTGTAATTTATTTCGATGTTATATTAATTGTGATGGTTATTTCAATGTTCTATATAAATAGAGATATGAATGTGCTTTTTGAAAATACTTAATAACTTTTTTTAGAATATTCTTTTGTGTATATATGTATATGTTGTGATATATATTGATAAATGTTTCGTGTTTGAATATACTTAATATGTGTTGATGGTTTTATTTTATGAATAGAATACAAATATTATTATGCAAATTCTCAATAGCTTAACTTTTATTTATTATTTGTGTGGAAGCTGATATGAATGTTCTTATTATGAATGTTCTTATTATGTTTGAATATACTTAATATGTTGATGGTTTTATTTTATGAATAGAATACAAATATTATTATGCAAATTTTCAATAGCTTAACTTTTATTTATTATTTGTGTGGAAGCTGATATGAATGTTCTTATTATGTGACGAAGTTGGCAATAAATTTTAAAATTTAACTTAAAAAAAACAAAAAAAACTAGTTTATTATTTTATGAATGTATATATTTATGTATATGTTTTTTGAAATACTTTTAATTTTATAAACCTTTTCTTCAATATTAGGATAAAGTATTGTATTAGTATAAAGTTTGATGTTAAGTGAGGTGTTATATTATGAGATTTTTTAAAATTTTCAGAATTTTTTTTGAACTTTTATGAAAAAAATACTTACTAGGATAAGTTCAAAATGACTCTGATACCATATTACGAAGTGAACTTTAAGCCTAACTCAACCCCATAAAACCGACTCATAAAGTTGAGGTTTGCACCCACTTATATACAATGAAAAGTTCTAATTTCTAGTTAATGTGGATCTCCAACAGTAAAAAAAAATAAAAAAATAACATAAGATTTATATCACTTGTCTACTTAAAATTTCTTTAAAAAAGTTGAAAGGAAAAATATTCAATTAAAATTCCTTATACAAATTTATATATAGTGTCCACCTAACAAAGTCATCATAGATGTAGCATTATGAAAATATAATATGTTGAAATATTATGTGTGGAGGGTGTGTTGGATTCAATTATGTCTAAGTGGACAAAGTGTTATACCACTTCCTAGCCTTAGGACCATATATTGTAAGAAAAAAAATATTATTAGACATGTGTAGTGTATTCATTTAGCTTGATGAAAAAGATAGAAGTAAAAAAAACATAAAATGAGATTAAATTGATTATATAATAAAAAAATATAAAATTGAATTATTTTCTTACATATTATTCTAGATAACATTCACACTCTTCCTTAAATTTAAAAAATATTTTTTTTTTATATTTTCAATAAAAGATCCTAATTAGTTTTAAATAATACTTATATTTTTACGCTTTTAATACGTCATACTTGCCTCTTTGATTTTATTAAAAATAATTTATTACTAAATTTCAATAAAAAAATTAAAATATAAAAATTAGAAATGTTTTATATAAAAAATGAATTATTATTATATATTAATAATATATAAAATTATATTATTACTCAATTATGCATGGTCTTATAAAAATATAATTTTTTTTAAAAAACATATTATTTTAATATGAAATAAATAATTATAAAATATAGATTAAATTTATTGACTAAAAAATAAATAATATAATATTAATATAAACATAAATAAAATAAAGAAGGGTTACTTTGTTAATAAAATAAATATTTATTTAAATTTACGAAAATGTGAATGTGATACAATAAGATATTTTCCTAAATAAATATATATTTTTTATAATTAAATCATTATTTAAATTTTAGTTTTTGTAATTTTTTATTTAAGTTTAACATCGTTTTGTTATGAGTAAAAAAGATAAATAAATATGGGTTATTTAGGGATACTTCAACCATATTACAAAAAGACAAGTTAAATACCCTCGTAATCCTCAAAAAATATCTAAGATGATCAAAACATATCATAACAATTATCCAAAAAATCACCCAACCATCATCCATCCCACACAAGTGAACATGTGGAGTTGTATGACCGGCAACAGAAATCTCACACATTAGATACACAAAATTTCAGCATTAGAATCATATAGGAAAATTGAGAGAATTTTCTTCAAAGATTCACAATATCCCCTCCCTGGAGCATGTAACAAGGGTTTGTGATTGAGCATGGTTCTCCAGGCATATATTTTGCTATATGTGCTTTGCTTGGTTCTTACTTCATTTCATATATCAGCAACCAATGATGCTTCATTCCAAAAAACCAAAACAGAACCACCAATGTAGTTGTCCATGTATCTTGCATAGCCTCTTCGCAACCATGAAAACTCTGTTGCTTGGTGCAACCCCAACATGCACAACCATATTACAACAACTACAAAGTCCAAACTAGAATAGAGAAACCAACAGTGCTTCTTGTACCAACAAATCAACTTGCAAAGAATGTTATGGCTGAGCAAAACCTCGAAACCCATAAAAGAGCAAGTTCCAATTAACAACTTAAGATTAAGTTATTGTTTCAACTTCCAGAATGGTCCCTTAACTATGCTCATACCCCTCACCACAATCGTGCCCCAAAAAAATGTTGCAGAATCTCCACTATTGTTATGTCCCCTATTCTAATTATGCTTATTAGCTCCTAATTTCTTGGAATAGAGAATTTGATCACATCTGCAGCCATGTACCTTCCCTTCCCCTTAGCTAGGTCAAGTAAAATAGTACAAAAAAATACGAACAAACTACATGCACATTAGCACCCCGTTCTTGGATATGCTGCCTAACAAACAACTACTTTATGCTTTTCAAACAATGTAACAGACATAGGTTCCAATTCGAGAAGGAGAAAATAAAATACGACTGATTATGTTTCATGTACAACCATGCTTTCAGCTGTGCTATATACAAAATATCCTCCGCGTCTACCCTAGTATCCTTAAATACAATACTATTCCTATGGTATCATATACTTCTTATAATAGCAATTCATAGTCCTCTCCACACACGATTTTGTTTTTTATATAAGTGAAACCATGTGAAGAAAATATGGCTAACACTTTCATCCTCTTATAGACATAGAGGACATACCCTTGAATTTAGACTAATCCATCTACTTCCTAGACTTGTTCTTGTAGCCATTTTTCCCAAAATAACCCTCCAAGCCAATATTTACGCATTTGGTAGACCTTTAATTAACCAAAAAAGATGAAATTGTTCTGCACTAAGACTACTAATATTGTTTTGCAGGTAGGCATAGGTAGATTTTACTTAAAACACACCATCTTGTTCACCTACCCATAACCACCTATCAAAACTACCCATATTCAAGTTGACTATGTTAATTTCCTCCATAAGTTCATTATTCATGTATTTTTTCCCACGTGATTCTATTCCTTCTCCAAGATAGGTTCCATACACATTTTAGGTTTCCCCATTCTACAATTTCTTGTAAAGTTTTATTTGTACATGTAGATATGGAATATGGCCTTCGATATCTTTGCATAAGATTAATATCCCCTAACCATTTATCCTCCCCAAAACCTTACTTCAGTTCCTAAAGCAATTTTCCAATTCATGTTTTTCTCAAACCAATTGTCCTCTTTAGTCACTTTAATGAGGTCTTTCCACCACCAATATTGTTATTCCACTAGGTTTGTTACACTGTTCCTAATGCACTCATTCCCATACTTTGAAGCTAAAATTTCTCTCCATTTCTCCTATAATACCAATCCTCAACCCTATCTTCATTTGACAATTAAGGCCTCGTTAAATCTTATATTTTTAACTCATAATCCTCCTTGCTCTTTTTGTTTTGCAAATCTTCTCCCAACTAATCCAGACCATTTTCTTACCCTTTTGTCCCCAATACCATAAAAAATTCCTCTTTATTTTTGTTATATTTTGACATACCAAGAATGTAGCTTTAAAGAAAGACAAATAGAAGAGGAGTTTAACTCTCAAAATAGATTTAATCAAACAATTTTTTCCAACAAAATTAAATATTTTCCTTTCCATTTAAAAAGTTCAACATTTAGTCAGTAAAGATTCACAAAACTCTTTCCTCCAAGGATTAACCTGAGTATGTAATTTTCAAATATATAACATAGGTGCATGTTGTTTAAAAACATAATGAAAATAAATATTATTTATTAAAATATTAAATTATTAGAAATGAATGTTTTTTAATTAAAAGGAATGTACATGTTATTTTACCAAAACAAAGGATGAATAATTATTTTAAAACTAATAGATGTATGAATGTCATTTGAGATATTTCTTTTAAAAAATTAAAATTGTTAAAAGCAATTAAAAATTGTGAGTGTGCATAAATACAATTAATGTGTTTTATTACCCTTGAGTTCAAACTCAACCTATGACAAGATTGAAGGCAATAACAACACTTAATTCTAAGTTTACTTTTCTTATTTTGATTCTCAAGATAGGTGTATTTATGCTGTTAGATTCCAAGCCAAACCAATAAAAGATCACCATTTCAATACAATGCATATACTTCACTGCTTAAAAAACAACTTTTTCTTCTTCTTTTTATTTGTCTGTTCTTTTTTTTATTAGTCTTTTAAACATTTTATATGCTAATTAATAAATATAATGGTATTTTGTTTTAACAAAAAATTGATATTTTTATGATTTTTATTTTATTTTAATATCATAATATATAAATTAATTAAATATTTATTAAAAAATATTATAAAAATTGACTTTAATTATACCTTTTATGTGTCAGTTTTTTTTGGAGAAATTAAGAAATAGAAAAAATTATATAAAAATTGAAATTTGATAATAACAGTTAAATAGAAAAAAATTCAAAGAATAAAAAATTTATAAATAAAAAATAAAGATTATTTTAAATTTAAAATAATAAATATAAAAAATGAAAATGAAAAACTTCCAAAAAGTCAATAACTAATAAGAAGTAAATGACTTTTTTACCACTTCATTTAAATAGTAGAACTATATCAAGCGGTCCAAACAAATAAAAATAAATGCATCTTGACTTTAAAGAACTTACACAACCACAATTTTTGTTTTAATTCTCATAAAATTTAAATATTTTGTTTGTTATGTAAAAGAAATAAAAATATAATAAATTCTAAATAAGTCTAACTAAGAAAGTAAAATAATAAGATTCTTGAATTTTTAATTAAATTTGTTTCTCCTCGTTCTCCCATTTATTCAATAACAACAAAAAATTAGTAAACTTAGTTAAGTATATCACATGTATTTTTTTTGTGCCACCAAAATACGAAATTGAGTTTGAAGCAAGAAATACTCATTTGAAGCGGTGTCCGAGGAAGTTTCCTTGTTTTTCACTTTTTAATTTGCTTAACACCTTCATTTACTTCATTTCCAAAAATGAAAAATGTTAACATCCACACTCTTCTTTTTCCATCTTTTTATTTTCCTTTAATTTATTTTTTTCACATTATTTATTGAATTCATATTTTTCTACACTTTTATTTTATTTGAGTAACGATACACAAACATTATTATGAACACACATTTAACTTAGAGGTATTTTTCTTATTTATTGAACTCAACAAAATATAATTAGAGGTATTTTTGTAAAAAATAAAAAGTATACAAAATATTTTATATTAGATTTTATAAAAGGACAAAGTGTAACATTAAATTTAAATCTTATAAAAGGATCAGAATTTTTTTAAAGTCATAAATAAATATATATAAAAAATAATCATAGGTAATTCCTTACAGTCATGTATCTAAATATATGATTTTTCCAAAAGAATAAAATTTATCATCATTTAGATAATAAAATTTACAATTGAAGTTTTACCTTATTATTATTATAATAATATTATTATGTAAATTACCGAGAAGAAACTTCATTTTTAATTGAAAAACAAAACAACAAACATTTAAAATATTGTATTTAAGCTTTATTTTTTTAATATATTTTGTGAGGCAGTTTTTGTGGTGAAATTTATCCTTTTTTCTAATTGAGTTGGACACAACTTTACCAATTATTACTGCAATTTCAGGAATACGTTGGATTATATGAAAAAAATAATTTTTACTTTTATGATTTTTTTTCTTCTAAATATTAAAAAATTGACACTAAATATAAAAATAATTAGTAACATTTAATTATATTTAAAAATAGTCTTTTTCCAACATGCTGAAAGTTTTAAATACAATCACAACTATATTTTCTTCTATTTGTTTATCTTTCTAGATAATGAGTATCCATATATAAATGTCCACAAAACATTACTCTTTGTCTGTGTCCTTCCATCATTGCACCTTATTCTTGGATCTTGAGTGTATGTCTGTTTATCTCAGTGTTGAAGCTATAAATATGGTAAAATCAAGGTCACACAAATGTACAAGTTAAAAAATTTAACTAACCATGATGTTTCACAAAGCCTTCCCTTCAACTCTAGTCTTTCTTTTCTTCTGTGTTGCAGTGTTCTCGACTCCTCCAGAGGATCCAATCAAGTGTTCTTCAGGGAACACAACCTGCACCATCACAAACTCCTACGGCATGTTTCCCGATCGAAGCATCTGTCATGCCTCTAAAGTGCTGTACCCCACCACTGAGCAAGAGATTGTGTCAATGGTTGCATCAGCAGCCAGAAGCAAAAGCAAGATGAAAGTTGCCACCCGTTTTTCGCACAGCATCCCCAAGCTGGTGTGCCCAGAAGGCCAGAATGGGGTGCTGATAAGCACAAAATACCTGAACAAGATAGTGAAGGTTGATGTGGAAGCAAGGACAATGACTGTGGAGAGTGGCGTGACAATGAAGGATCTTATCAGTGAGGCTGCAAAGGCAGGGTTGGCCTTGCCATATGCACCATATTGGTGGGGTTTGACCATTGGGGGGCTCATGGGAAGTGGTGCACATGGAAGCACTTTGTGGGGGAAAGGAAGTTCTGTTCATGATTATGTGGTGAACCTTAGGATTGTTAGGCCTGCTTCTCCTCAAGAAGGTTATGCTAAGGTTGAGAGCCTCAATGAACAACATGAAGATCTCAATGCAGCCAAAGTCTCACTTGGGGTGCTTGGAGTTATTTCACAGGTAATTAACATTTTCTCTCTGATTTGTTAATTCATTGTTAACCTATCTTTTTTACCATGTTCTGCTGTTAGTGTTGTTGATGTTCTTTTTATATGCACAAACTAATGAAATCAGATTTAAACCTTAAACAATCACGTCCTTGATCCAAATTACAAAGCCAAGCTTTCTCTTGAAGGATGTGCTTAACTTTCTTCTGTATGTTGCCATAAAACACAAGAAGAAGAAAAAAAAATCAGTTTCATCCAACAGTTTAGTTCAAGTGTGAAACAGAGGACAGTAAAAAACTGTGAAATGCAGATTTTTTGTCGTTTATCAATAGTCATAATGGAGGAAATTCATTACATAATTATTATGACATTGACTAACATTACATTCCATCAGTATAAATAAATAAACAAATGCAACAGCAAATAAATGAATTGGCAAACTAGCGAGTGAGACAAGTGGAGTCTAAAACAGAAAATCCTACACTAACTTTATGGTGTTTTTTAAATTTGAAAATTAAGGATAAATTATATGATAAGTTGAGAACAAAATCAAAACATCAATTATTAAGGAAATAATAATTATCAAATTATACCGATATTGTATCCTATGTAATTAATTTAATAATAATAAAATAACATGATTAGTGAATTTCTACTTAATTATATTATAATTTAGAAAAAGAAAGTCTCCCATACTAGTATATATTTCTTATACATGAACTAATGTATACACCTAAAAGAATAAAATTTATTCTTCTTACCTGTTCTTACATACAATTTTCTTATAATTTTTCTTAATGAAACAAAATAAAATAAAAATATTCATAATTTTGAAATCATGAACCAAAGTATCCAGCTCACCTAGAATCTGAATTAAATTTCTTGTTCATCAATATCGTGTACCAACCACTAGAAGAGAAATGAGGAGTTATTTTGACAAATTGGTGATCTACATAGGCATAGGCTGATAAAATATTCTGATTCATTTGTTCCATTAGGTAGAAAACAAATAAAAGTTTGAAGTATATTTTTAGAATTACATATAGTACACAAATGTCTGAGATCCTCCTTTTTTAAATTACCCACCCATATCTTTATGCCCTCATGTAGTCAGCTATCACTAAATTCGAGGGCGCAACAAAAAGATAACAACAAAAATACAACAGATAAACAATGAATGTAGTTCAATTCGATAATTTTTCAATTTTTTTTGTTCAAATTTAAATTCAAATAGTTGACATTGGTTGGGTGGGAACCTGTCCCTATTTTTAATTATTACAGTACTTTAGACTGTTGGATCAATAAAGAAAAATTGTATAAATCTTCATATTATATATGTACTTTTTCATAAAATATAATTCTTAACATCTACAACATTTTAAACTTTTAAGTAAATTTTAAATTTACTCAACCTTATAAAATCAGTTTATAAATTTATAAGGTGAAATTTGTTTGAGAATTGTCAACTTGTGTAAGAGACTACATAGTATGAATAGTTTAATAGTGGTCCGATAATAGATAACCTAATAAATTTAACAAATTTTTATTATGATAGACTTTAAACTATTTTGATATCATATTTGAAGTGGATTTTAAGTTTTCAACCTTATAAATATTTATATTTTTAGTCTGATATATTTAACAATTGTGATAAAAAAAAGAGTATATGTTTTGAATGTTAGATGGAAAGACAAAACAATGATGCAACGTGATTTGTAATAACTAAGTGACTGTATAAGTATAAGGGCTATTAATTGAGCATTCAAATAAACGCCTGAAAATAACCATTATGGTTAATAATGTTCATAATTTCAATAAGAAAACTATTAATAGTCACAATTGGGAAAATCAGGATTCAAAAAGAACAATTGTTATTTGAAGGAATGGGACTTTCTGTTTCATCATCAGCATCTATTATATTTTATTGGTTACGTTTAAACTATGTTCTTTTCTTTGTACGCGATACATTATGCTCGTTAATTCAAATAACAAAATTGCTTATTTACAAGAACATACATCATCAACATTTTTTTAAAATTTTAGTAACGTTGTCTTTTTATGTGAACTCTTGTTAAAAATTGATAACATCGTGGGTTTGCTTTCGCATCTTTTTTGTGTATGTGGTGGTTTCACATGCTCTATAGTAAGATGTTAATATTTTAACTCTCAAAAGCATACAAAAGACTTTACAAATGGAAAAAACTTATTTGTGATAGTTGTCAGCCAAAAATGCGTAACCTGTATTTATGATAAGAGACACATGCGTTGTCGTAGAATCTGGCTTATATTCAAAGTTTTAACCCCATAAAGCAATATAACTAAACTCTTTATTTCTAATTCAAGTATGCTTGAAAGGGACTTCCTATTCACATTCCTTTGCATGAAAAGTTTAAAGCTTCACATCAAACACCATTTTACGAAGAAAAATACATCATGTAACTTTTTTTCTATAAACTTGCAAATTTCCATTACTGTTGAATTAAATGTTCATTGTTGGTTGAGAAAAGGAGGTATGCAATAAAGTTTTTGGTGTGGGAACATACATCATATAGACCATTATTATGTGAGAGGAATGAAATGCCCCATAATATATAGTATGATGATTGGTGATTTGGGTGGATTTATTTTTCAGATTACTCTAAAACTAGAAGGTAGCTTCAAGCGATCCATCACGTATGTGGCAAAAAATGATTCAGATTTGGGAGAAGAAGTTGGTGATTTTGGATATGAACATGAGTTTGGTGATATAACTTGGTACCCAAGTCAACAGAGGGCTGTGTACCGTGTTGATGATCGTGTTCCAATTAATGCATCGGGCAATGGTCTTTACGACTTTATCCCTTTCCGTCCCACTTCTTCTCTTGCATTAGCACTCCTAAGAACCACAGGTTTCCCAATCTTTTATTCAATTCACATTCTCAAACTTTTACACAATATTAGGTTATTAATGGATTGTAAGAAAAATATAAATTCTGAACAAACTTTTTCTTTTAAAAATAACACTTAATAGTCTAAACTTAAATCACACTCAATTTTGTAAATATTTATAAGGTGAGATTTGTATGTCCTTATCTCTAATATACATGTGAGAAACAAGTGACATGATAGACCCAATATAAACACGCGTTTGGATAGGTTTTAAATGAGTCTAATATCATATTAAGAAGTAAATTTGTTGGATATCCCACATCGAACTAGAAATTAGAATATTTCATTGTATATAAGTGGGTGCAAACCTCATCCCATAAGCCGGTTTTATGAGGTTGAGTTAGGCTTAAAAGTCCATTTTGTAATATTGTATATGAGGTTGAGTGAGGCTTAAAGTTCACTTTATAATATGGTATGGTATCATAGCCATCCTAGCGAGTGTTTATTGGACATGTCACCCGTTATCGGACCACCCATAATATGTTATCTCATGCACGAGCTGTCATGCTCTACGTTGAGTATTTCATTGTATATAAGTGAGTGCAAACCTCACCCCATAAATCGGTTTTATGAGGTTGAGTTAGGCTTAAAGTACACTTTATAATAGAATTTAATCCTACTTCAGTTTTATAAAACTGATTTATAAAATAAAGTTTGCATCCACTTATATAATATAACCCGTTAACATATTTTTCTTTTTGGTTTTTGATTTAATGGGGTAGCAGAAGATATTCAAGAATCTGCTGGTGATGCCGACGGGAAGTGCATAAATGCTAAGACCACAACGAATACCCTCATCACATCAGCATATGGACTTACAAACAATGGTACTATCTAAGTAAAAATATGACAGCAGTAATTTATAATATAACAAAGAATTGAATTTATGAAGCTAAAGTTTTTGGTTTACATTTGGTACTTGCAGGTATAATCTTCACTGGATACCCTGTGATTGGGTTTCAGAACCGGCTTCAGGCATCTGGGACATGCTTGGATAGTCTTAAAGATGCAAAGATCACAGCATGTGCCTGGGATTCCAGGGTGAAGGGAGAGTTTTTCCACCAAACCACATTCAGCATTGGTTTGTCAGTTGTAAAAGATTTCATTGAAGATGTGCAAAAGCTGGTTCGATTGGAGCCAAAGGGGTTGTGTGGCATAGAGCTTTACAACGGAATTCTGATGCGTTATGTGAAGGCTTCAAAGGCCTACTTGGGGAAGCAAGAGGATGCTTTAGACATCGATATCACATACTACCGTAGCAAGGACCCTATGACTCCTAGGCTCTATGAAGACATTCTTGAAGAGATTGAGCAACTTGGGATTTTCAAATATGGAGGGATACCTCATTGGGGTAAGAATAGGAACTTGGCATTTGAAGGAGCCATCAAGAAGTACAAAAATGCAGAGAAATTTTTGAAGGTTAAAGAGAAGTATGACAAAGAAGGGCTTTTCTCAAGTACGTGGACGGACCAAATTCTTGGGCTAAAGGATGGGTTGATAATAGTGAAGGATGGATGTGCTTTAGAAGGGTTGTGCATTTGCTCACAGGATAGTCATTGCAATCCAAGCAAAGGTTACTATTGCAGACCAGGCAAAGTTTACAAGGAAGCAAGGGTTTGTACTCATTTAAGATCCAAATGAGACTAAAGTTTACACAAAATCCATTTATACTATGTCATAAGTAATAATGTTTATTCATGTAATTTACATATTGCAAATAATATAATTAATAAAACATTGTGCTGGTTACAAAGTTGAAAGGTTAACAAAGTACAGAAAAATTAAGAAACTTGACTCTATCACTACAAGAAAATCATGAAATAGAAACTAATATTTAGAGTTAAAACTTGGTTATTAATTAGATACCAATTTAGAAACTATTTAACAATAATATAAACTAATTTAGAAATCAATTTTTTATTTAGTTTCTAAAATGGTGTCTAATTTAGTTACTATTGCAACTAATTATTTTGATATCTAAATATTAGTTTCTATTTCATGATTTTCTTGTAGTGTATATTTCAAAATACTTGGTTCTCTTACCAAAACATATTACTTTGTATCTAAAGTAGTAGAATTTTTTTATTTAATTTAATTTTCATATACAACGGCTGAACTACATCCACATCTAACAAGAAAAACAAAAAAAAAACTATGATTTGAGAGAAAAAAATCTTAAAACCAAAATTTAATCAAATTAGATGGTCCTATACTTTGACATTTTTATTTGTATGCTCTTATCAAATAAAGAAAAAGTTAAAAAAGGGCTCCAAACTTTATAATTTAGAGAAATAAATATTTTATATAAGTGAATAATAGTTTTGTTTCATATTATATACAATTTATAACTTTTAAAATATAAAATATTAATTATCTATATAACATAAATTTTCTCCTTTGAACTTATAAAAACTTGTTTACAGAATGAGCTGAGGAAAACTCTAAAGAAAAAAAGGAACATCCAACTGTAATTTCATATATTAAAAATAAAAATATTTTAGACCACTAAAAAAATTATTAAATAGTAACCAAATTTAAATATAAAAAATAAACTAAATTACATATTATTTTAAAGACTAAAAAATGATTGGTATCTAAGTGATTTCTATAATTAATAAAATCTTATAAAATTGCTTCTAAATTGTATCTAAATTAGTTACTTAGATTTTAGTTACTAATATTTTAGATTCTAAATTAGTTTCTAAAATATTAATAAAGACTATTTTAAAACATGAAGAAGTAAGTAGGTGAAATCTTGGTAGCTAATGGTTAGATACCAATATTAAAAAATATTTTATAATTTTGTATTTAATAATAAAAACTATTTTATATACTAATAATTTTTTTTAGTTTATAAAATAGTCTATAATCTAGTCACATAGTAACTAATTATGTTTGTTTCTAAAATTAATTTCTATTTAATGATTTTTTTTTAGTGAATATATAATTTTGAAAATATTTTAATCTTACAAATAATATATTATATATGACATGTTTAATACATTTAATTTGTTATGATTTAATACATTAATTATTATATTATATACAATACCATTTAATGTTATTTAATATGGTTAATGAATACTAATTAATTTTTAACAAATTATAATATTAAACTTTGGTAGCTAATATTTAAATACTAATATTAGAAATCATTTTATAATTTTTTATTAATAATAAAAATTAATTTAGATATTAATAATTTTTTTAATTTATAAAATATTTTTAATCTAGTTAAATAGTAACTAATTATTTAAATTTCTAAAATTAGTTTTTATTTTAATGATTTTCTTGTAGTGGACATTTAATTTTAAAAATATTTTAATCTTACAAATAATATATTATATATGACATTTTAATAATTTTTTTTATATAAAAATTTTCATGTTATGTATCACTATGCTACTTCATGTCAGCTAAGCTGACACCTCAAGTAACAACAATCATTTGTCATCACATGAAAAAAATATTATTAAAAAAAAATACAAAAATATGGAGGGACTAGACCAAAACCTATATGTTAACAAAAATGATACATAGTTAGACTATACCTATTAATTAAGAATTCTAAGAATAAACTAGAATGGAAGCCTATTATACTAATGAAATGATTCTCTTTGAATAAATCTTAAATTAATACATTTAATTTGTCATAATTTAATACATTAATTATTATTTATATACAGTATCATTTAATGTTATTTAATATGGTTAATCAATACTAATTAATGTTGAACAAATTATACTATTAAACTACTCGAGTATATTTGTTTGAATGTTCTAGTCATTGGAGATGGTGGCGGATATGTCTTCAACACAATTTTTTTGCCTTATTCCTTATCATTTCAGGTTTGCAAATCTTCATATTTAACAACATTGAAATTATATAGTTGTTAAAACGGAGAAGTATCTATGGTTAAATATGTTTTTCATCATATTCTATAAATTAAAATTCTTTTTGTTTATAATCCAAATTTTGGACCATCTAGGTAGGAAACTATTGAAATTAGTCATTACCTCTATGATGAAAATTCGTTTATCACTTAAAAAAAAATTAATAATAACACATTCTAATAATCTCCTGACTACAAGTATTCAAGAGGTCTAAAGTTTGGAATTGGGACGAAAACCAATTTTGAATAAAAGTAAAATGATAAAAAATATATTTAATCCCTATTATAAAAGTAGTTATTATTATTATTATTATTATTATTATATATATATATATATATATATATATATAAACATAGGGTACATGATATATGTGTTGAATGAGAAAGAATATATACATAGATTGTTGAAAAAAGTGTTTCTCTCAACTTGATCAAGCTCATACTAAAATTTGATAATGTTTGAATATCTTGTTTTAGGTACCAGACGAGTCAGTCTCAGCCTAGGTGACCGATCACTCGAGTCAAAGGACATCTCAAGACATGCAATAAATGACAATAACAACCTTTACGATGACACTTAATTAGTCATAATTCGTATATCGAAATACGCAGGAGGTATCTCCGACAAATCAAGTACAAACTGATTAACTGAAAGATGACACAAATATTGTTTAGATATTCCAATATACATCCCTATTAATCAGGGATCATGAGGCACATCAGCAAATAACTGGAATTCGACCCATCATAACAAAGGTTCATGACCAACACTATAAATAAACTCTATGTGGAGGTTTAAGGTATGCTTTTATCAATTACCAACATACACTCTTTACATAGAGTACTTAATCATCAGATTGCCTTTTTTCAGGTCAATCCCGACTGAGCATCAACATTTGTGAAAGGAGACTCAAGAAGGAGTTAGAGGATCACCGACATGTCAGCAATTGTACGCTTAGTACTAAGCTATGTAGCACAAACACTGACACGGACACGAAGATACGTATAATCTCTAAAATGTAGGACACGGGGACATGAATCTATATATTATATAATTATGAATTATATAAATTGACAATAAAGATTTATGTGCACAAATATGTTTCAGATTATTTTTTGGAACAAAAATATGTTTTTCATGGCTGGTTCAAAAAAAATTGTTTATTATTTTTATAATCATAATAAAAATTTATGCAATAAGTTTGAGTTTTTAGAAAATTAATGTATTTTTCCTTTTTAAAATAGTGTTAGAACCGTACTAGAATTTTTAGAAATCCAACAAATACTTTTTGAATTGGACACTTCACGAATACGTGTCCTACAAGTGTCATACGAGTGTCGGCATCCGATACGAGTATCCGACACCGACATGACATTTAAGAGAAATGTATGAGCTTCGTAGGTACCAAGTACTATCTAGACCCTCTTTACCTATCCAATTACAGATTCAAAGTAATGAAAAATTAGAAAGGTTAATTGTATGCTTTTAAAATACTTGTTTCTCGTACCAAACATATATCTAAACTTGTTGAGACTCATATTTAATTTAAATTTTATATACAACTGCTGAATTACATCCACACGTGTAACAAGAAAAAGAAAAAACTATGATTTGAGAAAAAAAAAATCCCAAAACCAAAATTTAATCAAATTAGATGGTCCTATACATTGTGAAGATTTTCACTCTAAAGATCCATTATTCTCTGCCTTTCTCTATGATTTAGTCATCAATCTTAGTGGGATCAGTTGAGAGTTGAGAAAATGTTTCTCTCAACTTGAAGCTCATACTAAATTTTGGTAATGTTTGGATAACTTGCTCCAGGTTCCTAAATTTTGGAGTGGTTCCTACGTTTGAGGTAGAATTTCCTTCAGAATAAGAAATTTCAAGCAAGAGAAACTAACTTTAATTTTTAATAGTAACCTAGGCTAGAAAATCTAAATGTGGAGAATATTCAATTTCTCTTGTAGATATGTTGTTTGTTTATATATTGTGTTGTGTTGTGTTGTTTGTTTATATATATGGTTTAATCTTGTAAAAATATTATATTTGGATGGTTTAGTATTTAAGTGTTGTTTTTTTTATGTTAAATAAGATTTTGAGTGTTGTGGATTGCGTTTTAAATTATATTCTATGATGAAATTGATATGAAATTGAATTCATACATTTGGGATAATGTATAAACTGATGTTTGTTTGTGTAATAAGTATTGATGCCTATGTGGTAATAGAGATCTCTGAACTTCACTGATGATCTAAATCACATAAACTAAGATATCAGGTGGTGAGAAGCTGATGGGGGTGTATATTATTAAAAATTATTTTCAGTAACTTACCCTTACTTTTTTGTTGTGTTGTGAACTGTGATAATGATATTATGTACATGAGCAGTGTGTCCTAGAAGGTTCTGAAAGGCTTTAGAGTTTTGTTTTTAACTATGAATTGTAAATATTTGCTATTTTATAAGTCCTAATAATGTATTAGGAATGTATTGAAAAATTCTAAACTTGTATACAAATAAGTGGAACTTGTATTGTAATAGTCACTACAAGAAAAAATTAAGAAATAGAAACCAATTTTAGATTAAAAAATAATTAGTTGTTATAGTGACTAAATTAGAGACCATTTTAGGGACTAAATAAATTTTTGGTTTCTAAATTAGTTTCTAATATTTTTAAATGGTTTCTAATTTGATATCTAATTTTTTTTAGTTTATAAAATTGTCTCTAATTTAGTTACTATTGTAATTAATTATTTTGGTGTCTAAAAATTGGTTTTCATTTGATGATTTTCTTGTAGTGAGTTAAATATATTTTTAGTGTTATATGACATGTTTAATACATTTAATTTGTTATTATTAATACATTAATTATTATATTTATATATCATTTGATGTTATTTAATATTTTTAATCAATACTAATCAATGTTAAACAAATTATACTATTAAACTGAGTACATTTGTGTGAAGGTTGTAGTCATTGGAGATGGTGGCGAATATGTCTTCAACACAATTTTTTGCCTTATTCCTTATCATTTCAGGTTTGCAAATCCTCTTATTTAACAACAGTGAAAAATCTATCAGGTTAAATATGTTTTTGGTTTATATATTATAAATTAAATTTATTTTTTGTTTATAATCAATTTTTAGATCCTATTATAAAAGTAGTTATCATATATATATATAAAAAAAACATATGGTACATGATATATGTATTTGAATGAGAAAGAATATATAGATTGTGAATGCATCTTAATTAAGTTGTGTTTGTTCTGTATGCATGTGGTTGTTCTTTGCTAACCCTAGCAATGGTGTTGTTATTTTCAGCTGTTTCAGTGACCAGGGAAGTGGTTGGATTTAAAAAATGGTTATGTGAGCAGGTGGTGCAAAGAAGTGATTGTGACTTCAATGAGTGTGCATTCTTCTGTGAATATAAGTTCAAAACCAAGTTGATCTCCGCAGAGTGCATTGTTGCCCAGAGTTCTGATGTAGAATGTATGTGTTTCTATCGGTGTAATAAATAACTTTAATATATCAGCAATGTACCCAAATTTCTCATTTAACATTATATAAAATAAGATGTCACTTCACTCTTAGAAAATTCTCTGCATTAATAACACTTATATGGGATGTATTTAGTCAAGCTTTGTTAATTTTTTCTTTTAAAGTGAGTTGGAACATTTCCAATGGAACTGTTTTGAAAGAGTTGATTAATTGTTCTTTAAAATCTTTAACTTGGAAACATATGATTTGCGTTGCTTATAAGTAAGGTACAATTTAAGTAGATTTTAGTCAAACATATATTTGGTTGGAGAGATAATGAAAATTAATTAATACTTAATTTTGTATTATTGTTTATTTGCAATTTATGTAATACTCGTTATTTTTAATATTTTGCCATAAAAAATGGTATTTGTGGTATTTTAAAATTTATTTTGTTTGTATATTATTATTTTAAAATTTCAATGCCAGTGAAATAAAATTTTGAAATTTAAATAATATAATTAATAAAATACTGTGCTGGTTACAAAGTTGAAAGATTAACAGTTATTATTCTATTTGAATTGAACTAGTTAGGGACCATTTAGCGAAAGTGAATTAAAATTTGTGACAACGGAAATATAAGGTTTCAATATACTACCCTTTTGAATTTTGGTGATACTTTATATTAAGAAGTAAATTTTAAGTCTAACTCAAATCCATAAAATTGACTCATGAGGTGAGGTTAGCCTTTTGCCATTTCGGGTGTTGAATGACACAGGCAAGTCTCACAGGTTCTGATTCTGCAAAAAAAAACAAAGTGAACCAAATCTCCATTGTCATCAACTTCATTATCAAGATTTACTTCGCAATCTTGAAGATGTACAGGTTGTCATTGCTGCCTTCTTGGTCGCTCCATCATAGTTACAATTGGAATTGCAACTTCAGGTTGAATTACAACTTCAGGTTGAACTGTAGCTTCAGGTTGAACTATAGGTGCTTCAAGAGTGACTTCATTTTCCACATCATCGTTCAAAACGCAAATATATCGTTTTTTCGAATCCATTTCAGTTGCTGCATTCCATTGTCATTCCTCATCTTCGGCAAATGTAACATCATCACGACTACGACTGATAATCCCCTTCTTTGTCATTGGATTGTACAGTTTGTATCTCCATGCTTATATCCAATGAAAATGGTCTTCATTGCCTTATCATCCAACTTTAATCTTGTTGCCTTGGGAACATGAGCATAAGTAATTGACCCAAATACCTTCAAGTGTTGCACATTGGGTTTGAATCCACTTCATGCCTCAATCGGAGTTGTGTTAGGAACACTCCGAGTGGGTGATCTGTTTATCAAATATATCGCACATGTTACGGCCTCAGCCCAAAAATAATTTGGCATACCTTTCGCTTTAAGCATGCTCCTCGCCATGTCCATGATTGTTCTATTCTTTCTCTCAGCAACTCCGTTGTGTTGAGGTGTGTA
>Ga0123342_1003316_pt1 | contig 25932 bp, 13 predicted proteins | sample Turbeawhitnodule_FD_89960 | JGI IMG/M metagenome (GOLD analysis project Ga0123342, IMG submission 89960) | Root nodule microbial communities of legume samples collected from Mexico - Turtle bean Mexico white nodule | ecosystem: Host-associated > Plants > Roots > Nodule | place: Mexico: Nepantla...
CAACACAATTAAAATCCCACTCACAACTTTTGACCTTTTACATATCCAAACTCCCATTCTACTCTTTTCTAGTAACTTCTAACTTTAAAACCCACAAATTACATTAAAGTTTATTCAACAAGAACTACCAGAGAAAGTTGCAAGTTATGAAGGCGTGTACTATAATTACTTCAACATAGGTACTTGAATCTGTACATCAGTAGTGTTATATTGGTGCCTAAAATGAAATTTTTTGGAGATGCTAGCATATCTATTTTAGATTTTTAGTGCCTTTGATGGTAGTTGAGATTAATCATTGAGAAAGAAGTTACTACTTTACATGTGATACTACATGTTAGTTGTATGGCATGTTAGTTGTATGACATGTTGTTTTAAAGACAAATTGTTCCTTGCATGGTATTGATGCATCCTAGGGAGTATTTCATGAATGGAGTTACTGACTTGTCATGGATGCTGCTCAAATTTTTAATGCCTGAAGTTTGGGCTTTTAGGCCTACTACAACTATTTTATGCTACAATGGCTTCAGACTTTTTAGCAAGATGTGACCATGCCATTGGATAGTCTGACTCAAGCTAATTGAGAATTCCATTTATACTTGAGATTTTATGTTTGTTTTGGTTTTCTTCACTTGTTTATGAGTGTGTGTATGTTCCATATGTAAGATGTAGAAACTTGAGATGCAACAACTTTCTTAGCTTTTAGGTGGTTGATAAATGGAAAAGATTTTGATTGCTCAATTGAATCTCTAATCTGTATTTCATAGCATTCATAGAATATCTTGTTATACTCTCTACAGGAATGGATGCCCAAGTGGACAGGATGCAACCCTTAAGAATAATGGCAGGTCACTTGTCTGATGTTGATGTAAGTTATTACATTCAATATTCTTTCTTGCTTCTGATTTTTTAGAGATTTGTTCTTTTTTGGGATCTATATATGTCACTAGCCTATTTCTTTTTATAATTACGTATGGATTGCTTGGGATTCATATACCAGTGATTTAATTATGTGTACCTCTTTAACTGGTATACATAATTAAATATGCTTTGAACTTAGTTTTGAGAGGCTGCTTCATTAAAAGTTAGAAGGCACTTCATTGAAGCCTTAACTCCCTTTGGAAGGCCAGTTGAAGTTGATCCAGTAGTCGCCCTTGACGCTTTCTCTCAAATTGCCAAGGTTGCTTTGTTTTTATATTTATTGTTTACTACTGGTTTCTCTGTTTCTAAGCTTTTTATAAGGAGACAACTTGTGATGGAAAGTTATGACCTTTAAATTGTGTATAGTTTACTTGTGTATAGTTTTCTATTTAAGATTTCCATAGATCCTTTACTTTTATCACTGTTTTGTACATATTCCGTAAAGGATTTGTGACTTGTATATAGTTTTCTGACATAGGCTATGGTGGGATAGTACAATAAAAAGTATCTATCCAACCTTGGGATGGTAAGTTATGACCTTTAAATTGTCTCATTTAAAGATTAATGTTTTTTTTCTCTTCTTCTTTACTTTCCTCACTTTTAAGAACATGGGATTACTTGTAGCACAACTTAGGAAAATGGTGTTTTTATATTACTGCATAACTTATGTTATACTTGTCAGTTAAAGACGTGTGACTAGGCTTGGGCAGAAATCTATTGTCAGTATCTTTCTTTTTTATTTGATGGAATGGCTGGCCAAAAGAGAAGTTGATTAAAATGTGTACAGATTCATTGAGGTTTAGACTAAGTGGACTTGATGCCCCTATTTTAGAATTATCCATTTCCCTATTTTTTTTTTCACAGATGTGACAATCTTCGTACCAATTTTTAGCCTGGAAACTGGAAAAAATCTTGCCAGTTGTGGATTTATGATCATCAAATAGCAAGATGATGTTGCTTAGACTAAGGGGTTATGATTGGTCAAATCCAATCACACTTTATTTATACTCATATTTTTGGGAAACTATGACTTGGCAGTTTAGAGGATTAGGATTATTGTCCTCTAAATCCTATGCTGAGCCGATTCATTTAATTAATACTAGTTTAATTGTCCTGTTTTATATAATCTAATAGACACATTTTTTTGGAAAATCGTTGCAAAGGTTAAAACAATTGTGGTTTGGACAACTGCTTCTCTCATCCACTAATCAAGACTTTGAAATTTCTTTTAGATTTAGAGTTTCCCTTGGTGAAAGTAATTTGTTTGGTAGTCAAGAAAGGTAGTGTAAAAGTGGAGGTCTGGATGTCATCTCACTAAAAAAATTTAAGTTTATTTCATTCATTAAAATAAATAAGAGAATGATAAAAATAAATTCTAACTTATAAAAAACTTATTTCTTTTTATTTCATTTTATCAGTGTTTAGTGTTTACTAATCATAATAATAACGAAAAATGCTAAATTTCATTATCTTTATTTGGCTACTATTGTTAAGTTTATATTAACCATAATTATAGAGTTGTAGTTATAAGTTTTTTTTTAAATATGAAGTTCCATAAATTTAAAAAAAAATAGACAAATAAGAAGGCAAGTGAAAAAAATATAAAATTATAGAAAATAAAGGGTTGAATTAAAAAGGACCAAAAATGGATAACAAAAGGGTAGAACTAACCATAAACAATAAAAGTAAATAAGAGAGTACTATATTAGGGACAATGTCGTTTTTATAGTAATCAAAACTCAAAATATGAAATTCTAATCTGAAAAAATTTCCTCCTTGAAGTATAGTTCATTCTACATTTTATTCTTAATCTTTATTATCAATAAGGTTAATTAAGGTTTTTTAACATATTTTGCAGCCTCGGGTTCACCACTTGCTACACCTGGGAAAGCTAAGACGCCAAACTTCCTTGAACATGTTGCTGTATAAAATTCTTATATAAACATTTTCCCATCTCGAACCAAGCCTTTGAATGATAGTTTGATTTTGTTTGCATGATGATGGTGAAAATAGTTTGGTTTTGTATGCATTATTTTTATTATAGGATGATAACAATGTTAATAACTTACTTGAAAAGGCATGTGTTGAAGAGAAAGCATGCTAAATTGTAATGTGTCTATTTTTATGACTGAGAATAAAATAATACTTTTATATTTATATTAGTTTAACTTAGTTTTAAGTCGTGGACTTTGTTTTTTTTTCTTTTATCAAACATTGTATTCAATTATAAATTCAAAATTTTTAAAATATTTGTTTTTTTTTTTTTAGTTGTTTTGGGATTTATATGTATTAAAAAAAAATCCATTGAAAAAAACATGATTAATTTAGAAAAACAAAAAAATGGATTTAACGGGGGAAACTCCTGGAAGTAACGGGGTTTGGGCAATCCCTGGCTGTAACAGGGGTTTTGGAAACCCTCGGAAATAGTGGGGGTTTTAAAACTGCTGGGAATAGTAGGGGTTTTCAAACCGCTGGGAATAGCGAGGGTTTTCAAACCGCCGGAAATAGCAGGGGTTATCAAACCCCTGGTAACGTCAATAATTAGTTAGCGACGCTGGATCTTCCAGGGGAAAAGCAAACCGCGGGTAACGCACTTAATAGGGGCTAAAACCGCCGGTAATGCCAAATATAACCCCCATTAAAAATAAATTTTTTTGTAGTGTGTTGATCATAAAATGAAAAAGTTTAAACTAAACATTTTTAATTTATTACTTACTTATTTTTATTTTGTAAAAACTCATTTCTTTATTTATTAATTATATTTCTGATTATTTTAAACATTACAAATATTTATTTTTTAATGCATTTAAAATTAAAATTATAAAAAAAATTATTATTTATTTATTTTTAAAATGGTGGTAGATAGGGAAATAAAAAATAAAAAGGTGCTAGATAGAGAAATAAAAATAAAATGGTGCTAGATAAAAAAATAAAAACAAAAGGATGTTAGATGGGAAAATAAAAGTGTAAATGGTGCTAAATAGGGAATTGAGCCTATCTAAACACTTTTATTTATTTATTTTATATAAGCTAAAACATGTTGATTTGACAGCATAACTACTACTTAAACTCCTTCCAAACTCATTTATCCTCTTCATTATTTTTCCAGATTTAAGTAGAGATTGTGCAACAAATTCTTCTCTCACTTAAATAATTTTCTTCTCCAAATTAGCCTCCAAATCCAAGATTTACCCACCATTCAACTACTTTCTTCACCTACTCATCTTTCTCTTCATAACCTTAGTTCAAAGTTTTTACAAACAAAATTTTTCAAACCAACTAAATTGATTTTCTCTCTTGCACACCATTCTCAAATCTCTCCACAATGGTTATTGAAGAGATTCAAATAATAAATTATTTTAATGTTTTATGAATAAATCTTATTATGAATCCTAAGATACATTACTTTAATAATCCAAAAGATATTAATAAACAAAAATTTTAAACAATCATTATTTTTATGAAAAATTAAAATAAAGAATATAATAATTTTTTTATATTAATTCAAAACTTATTTTCTTTTCAAAAAAATTAAAGAAAAATAATCCTTAATAACAAATAATTTTATATAAAAATAAAAAAATATAAGAATAAATATATAGTAATTTAAATAATATTGTGAAACTTCTACAATAGAAATAAAATAAAAATTATTAAATAATAACTAATTTTATACATAAAAAATAAGAAATATAATAACACTTATATATTAATTTAAATAAATATTTTTTTCAATTAGATCGTATTAATGTTTTATAAAAAAAAAGATAAAAAAGATAAAAAATATTATTGTTACGTAAGTTGGTATCATTAAAACAAGTTAATAAGATTAAAACTCTTAGGTGGAAAAAAATGAATAAGTTATTCACGAGTCTCTCTCTCAATATTCATCTTCTCCTACTCTCTTTTTACTGTTTGTCTTCTATGTTACTATTCTCTGATGTTTGTCTTTTTCATTGTTCATCTTCTTTGCATTTTGTCTTTTCTGTTGAACTTCATCTTCTACACTGAATTTCCTCTTCACTGAGTTTCTTCTCCACCCTGTTTCTTTATGATTTTTCACTTTTTTTTCTTCTCACAAATCGTCCATGACGGAACTGAATCCCGAATGACACGATTCACATTCGATTCACCCATTTCAAGTTAGGATTAGAACTACAAAACTATTCACAAAAATGTATCAAGTTAGGATTCGAACCACAAAACGATTGACAAAACGATATGTATCGCGGATGAAGGATTTTATAATTCCTGGTTTTTATTGTCAATTAGAGACTGAAAAGCCAAGTAAATTACAACTGAACGAGATGAGGATCAAGTCACTAACACAACACTTTTGACTTCTCAAACATACCTGTTGGGTTATGAGTTTTGGGTCAATCCTTGGTCATTTAGGTAGGAGACCGATGTAAATGAATAATAGCATAGAACGGGGATTTGGATTAATTAGCATTAATCAGACATTAAAGAGAAAATCATAACGGTAGACGCAGGGTTAAGACTGACTCCATATATACTAGGTAAAATCTCACAGATAAAAAGATCACAAATTAGGTTAAAGCACACTTGTTCTTGACTATTTTGAATGTTCTGAGTTTAGGTCTCCAATTGGCATGTCTATAACACTACCTTAGAGAAGCATAAGCTTTTCTTCTTAACCATGTGTTGCTTTAATAGTTCCATTTTTTTTTAGAAAAAACATACTAATAAATCCAAAAGTGTAAGAGATTAAATAGAACATATATGGATATCTTAATTATATATATATCTTTTTTTTATACGAGTTAGAAAATCCAGTATTCTATTATTTATATAGTTTTTTTATTAAAAAAACTGGTTAGCTTTATTTATATTAGTCTTTTTATTGAAAATTTTAGTGAAGGAGTTGGTTGAACACTCGTCAGTAAAAAAGTTAAAATTCATGCATGGTATTCAATTATTGTTGGCAGCAGCAATCTCTGTTTAATAAGCGTATCAATGTAAATTCTCACTAGATCCATTCCTCTCGAGGAGTTATATACTTTTAGTCTTATGCTTATGATGTTTTAAAAACCAATACGATATATAGATCATGAAATTTCAAGTTATGGTCTTTTCAATCTCATTTTTAAAACAATCACGGATTTTGGTTATTAAAATGGATCTTTATGGTGTTTTCCTAGTTAAAATTGGGTTCCTTTTTTATAAATTTCTTTATAAATATTTCTAGATATAAAATAAAAAATAAAATAATTTTCTTTATAATTTAAAATATCAAGTTTAGAGAAGCTAATTTATAAATATATATATATATATATATATATTATTTTCATCTTCTAAAGGAACATTTACTTTTAAAAAGAGGATAAATATATATTAATAATATTACTTATTGGTTATTTATGTTATTTTCTTTAACAAAATAAATAAATATATATAGATGAGTTGATCAATGGTTTTGGGCCTTGTGTTAAGAAGCCTACTTTTTTCATAACATAAGCTGGGATTTTGCTTCCTATACTCCATGCTTTCTAACTATCTCACTATGAGTTGTCGAAAATATCAAAAATACCCTTTTATACATATAAAAACTTAACATATTTTCATTCCTCGCTGCACCTCTTTACTGGCAAATCATTCCTTTATCGTCTCTAGTTATCGCAAGAGGATTGTATCATTGTTTTCCTTTATCATCTTCCTTTAAGACAAGTTTTTGTCATTGCATTTCATAGTTTTTGTGTTTATGATCTTGTTGGGGAGATTCCAAATTGAATTGTATGTTAAGTTTTTAGATTATGTAACTCTAAAATACATTACAGATAAACCAGTTAAAAAATAAAAAATGGATTTGATGTTTTTGGATAGAAGAATCTCAAAATACGTAGAGATTATATAATCCAAGTATTATCATTAAAAGAAAATCATGAAATAGAAACCAATTTATAGAAACCAAAATAATTAGTTGCAATAGTACCTAAGTTAGAAACCATTTTAGAAATTAAAAAGAAATTTGGTTTTTAAATTAGTTTCTATTATTGTTAAATAGTTTTTAAATTGGTATCTAATTAACAACCAATGTTTTTGCTACCAAATTTAGAAACTAAATAATTTGGTAGTTAAAACCTTAGTTGTTAATTAGATACCAATTTAAAAACTATTTAACAATAATATAAAATAATGTAAAAACTAATTTTTTTTTAGTTTTTAAAATAGTCTTTATTTTAATTCTTATTGTAACTAATTATTTTGGTCTCTAAAAATTGCTTTCTATTCTATGATTTTCTAGTAATGTATAGATGAAACAATATGATTTGTATGTTGTTTTTTTAATCTTTGTGACATATACGACTTATAAATATTTTATATACCTCAATTTAAAATATTTATCTTAAAAGTCTCTTACTTTATTATAAGAAATTTCAAAATTATCTACAAATAAATTATTATATACAAACGTAAATTAGCATTACATACCAACATTATTTATGAATCTTTATCCATTGATATTACATGTGTATATTATTTATTAATCTTTATTCATGAGTAAAATCACAATTATATAAGGATTATTACCTACTAATACTGATCTATAGGTAAATTATCAATATATATATATATATATATATATATATATATTTTAGGTAAAATTTAACATTATATACATATTATTATCCATAGATTAATTATAATAGTAATATTGACAATTTTATTTTATATTAATATATCTTAAAATAAAAATATTAATTTAATAATTTGATATAATAATAATAATAATTACGATAGTAATAATAATAAAAATATTAATTGTAATAGTAATATTAATAATTTATTATTATTAATAATAATAATCTATTCCTATAAATAAAGAGGATTTTTTTAAATGATCGTTTTTTGGTGTACACAAATTGTTTCTGATTCTACCCTTATTTAATATATCTCATTTTATTAGTATAAGGGAGTATTTTGTCATTTCATGTGAATTACTTAAAAAAAAAAGTTATATTAATATTATAATTGACACTTTTTATATGCATTCTAATTTCTTCAACTTTTTTCTTAATTCCTTATTTTAAGACAACAAAAAAGAAATAGGATATCCTCGTCCTCTTTTCACACAAAATCTCACATATCAAATAAAATAACCTTTATTTCCAATAATTCTCTCTACAAAATCCTAACCTTAATGTGAATATCATCATATTCTCAAATATCAAAACTACAAATGGAAGAATAGAAAAAGCTTGAAAAAGAAGAAAAACTCAAACCAGAGAAGAAAAAAAAAAGTTGATTAATCAATTCATCATTTTTCTTTTATATGTTATATATTTTTTTTCAATTTCGACTCTTTCAAAATTATTTATTTATATATTTTAAATTTCTATCATAATGAAAATTGAGTAGAAGAGAGAAAAATACGGATATACAGGCGCAACAACGTTGTGTTTTCACTAATTTATGATAATAATAATATTAATAACCTTATTTATATTAGTATATAGGAAAATAATAATATTAATTTAATATTCTTTTTGCAATAATAATGAAGATAATAATAATAGTAATAATAATAATAATTTTATTTTTTATTAATATATTAAAATAAAAATATTAATTAAATAATTTGATTAATAAAATTATTATTATTAATATTATTGATTATTATTAATTATTATTTTTAATGTATTAGAAATATGTTTTTTATTATTAATATTATTAACAACATTATTATTATTTTAAAAAATTATTATGAGGTAAGTTTTGTTTTTCTACTATTAGTTTTTTTATTAATATGATGGTCCATCTTATAAATGTTATTAATATGAAATATAAGGACTAAATATGATCTTCCATGTGATATGTTTAATCACACTGAGTATTTTTATGTTTATAATGTATCATTAGCATATCTTAAATATTTATATAAGAAAATTATTCAATAAAAATCAATTTTAAAAATAAAATATAATTAATCATTATATTAACTAAATTATATATAATTTTAAAAATTAAATAAATTATTAATATTTAAAATAATTTTTATTATTTATAAACAATTTTAAATTAATATTTAATTGACTACCAAAAATTTAATTACCAATTTTATAATTATACGAGAAAAAGCTAATAAAAATGAGTTTTTTTTTATCACTGTGACTACCAGGACAAGTTGGAATTTGGTAGCAGAGGAATAATTATCCCACCATTTTCATCCGAAGTCTTGCTTATTTTGCTTAGTTGCTTATACATAATTTGTTAAATTTATGACTGTTTTTTTATGGCCTTTTTAAGATAGAGTACGCGTCTTTTTGGGTACTTTATTAGGTTCATGTGGTTCCCGTGGATTGTTTCTATTGTTGGAACATGTTTCTGAAGGACATGGTTTTCAAGAACTATATACAGAAGTACTTTTTCTTTTATAAGAGTTGGAAATATTTTTTAAATATTTTAATTTATTTATTTTTTTATTATCGATAAAAAAAATGTCCATTAGCATGATATAATTTGTTTTTGAAAGTTTTTTTTTTTATGTTTGATATTTTGTTTATGTCTTTATCTATTTGGGGTTTTGATGTGTTCTTATATTCTGTCGGTTGTTAAAAATGAATTTTTTGATTGGTATTGAATATAAAATAATTGATAGTTTTTGTTGGGAGTTTGGGATAAGTTGAGGTATCAGGAACTATATTTCTTTTCTTCCTATTTCTTGTCAAAAAACATTGTGTCATCACTTAAATAATTTATATTTATTTATTGTTTCTTGCTAATAAAGAAACTATTAAAAAAAAATCATACAAGCTAGATTTAAAGTCTTTAAATTCAATCTGAATTTCACTGTATGAAGGCTTTAAAAGTTTGCATCTAGTCCAATTTAAAATTGGTAATTTTCTCCACGTTGTCTCTATTCATTTTGCTTAACTCTACATCAAGTCCAATTTACTCCACAGAAACTAAATGATTATTTAAATTTTCGGAAACCAAAATTTACTTTAAATTTTAAGAATTAAAATCCTATTAAACATTGAAAAATGATTGCCCCTGCTGGAACTCCTGTGAACTATTCTCCCCCATTTTATTTTTATAAGATGTTTTGCGTCATGATTTTTTTTTTAAAAGATATTAAAACCAAAAATAATCTTAAAGGCGTATTTTTTTATGGATCTTTTGAATCCAAAGGGTTTTTTTCAGTGGATAAGGGGAGTACTAATCAAAGGATTAAATCTAACTATTTTTAGTTAAAAATAACACACGTTTCTTTATAAAACAATACCGTAGAGGTTGCGTGACTTAGAAAATTCACAGTTTGAACAGTTAAACTCACTTTTCGACGGTCTCTTTTAAATATTGATTATTCAGATAAAAAAAAGAAAAAAAAAGAGATAAGATGAAAAGTATACTCTAAAAATCAAATGTATATAACATTGAGTTTTTTTTATTACGCAATATAGCGTTGATTAAAGTGTTTAAATTTCTTTGTATATAGATTTTCAATCTCCTTAATTAACATGTGCTTGAAACTACCAAGGGACCGTCATAATTGTAGTTACTTGCCATACTTACAAGTTTCAACAACTCTATGGTTGAATTTATTGAAACACAATGCTTTAAGATCTTTCTTCGCCAATATAAATTAATGTAAACTAAGTATATTTTTTCTATATTTTTCTAACATGTACTCTTAACAACTCACTTAATGATTTAAAATACTTACTTAATGATTAATAAATAAAATACCTTCTTCTTTTACGTGTCTATAAATACTATTAGAAACACCAATTTAATGATTTGGCTTAGATTACACAGGATTTTCTGACAAGTTTTTTTTTCATGCATATTGTAAAAAAAATATAAAAAATTGAAGGAGTTAATATATTTTAAAAATCTTTTTAATTAAGTATTTGTCAAATGATACTTACTAAAAAATTATGAAGAATGAGACTTTAATGTTAACAAACTCTCCATAAATTCTAAATGCATATAATATTATATTAAAAAGTTAATTTTAAATATAATATAATTTTATAAAACTCAAGATTTGTACATATTTTTATATTAAAAAATGTTTTTATCTTTAATTCACGTGGGATTAAAAAAACTTCGAGTGAAAATACTTATTGTTATTTAATGTGTATTGTGAGTGACGTGTTTTTACCATCGCTTCCAAATTGATGATGAGTATTAGTAAAGTATAGGTGTTTGGAAATTAGCAGTAGAATAATGAAATTATTTTGACTATGCATTAATTTCCCAGTCATGGATTGTCAACTTCAATGCACAGCAGCAGCATGCAACATCCTGCATGATTCCATACCAAAGGGGGATAAAAGCTTGGCACATAATTGATATATAAAAGTGTTTTGCTGTGGCTGTTATAGGACATGATTCTCCTTTATGGGTGAATCAAGAAATGCTTAATATGATGAAGTATTTTATAGATGTAGATGGTGAGGGATGTCAGTGTATATAATAATGTAATGCTAGGTTGGACGTCTTCATCCATGAAATGGTATAAAAATTGGCCTAATTCTTTGAAAGATTCTTATGATGTTTAATATATCATCAAATGTCAACTCTCATGCAAACGTCAGGACAAAACCAACCCAATGCTTTTAAATTTCTTAAGCTTTTCCTATTTCTCTTCTTTCCACGTAATTTTGTCACTGCCAAACTCTTTACTTTAATTCTTCGAATATCTGTCATCACTGTTTCTCTCTCTCTATATATATAACACTCTCACTGTGAGCACTGGGCTCAGAGATTATATATTATATATCTATGCACATGCCACGCAAAACGAGCTTTGGACGGTATCTAGCTAAACCTAATTTCCCAGCTGATTCCAACGTTGTCCCAATCTGCAGGCCCTCTTTGTCCTTTTGGGACACAAACAACCCAAAGAGGGGAAACTGATCAAAATTTGTGCCCTTATAATCAGCACATCTTATGGGAGAAACATATTTTCTTTGTTTGCTTTCTGACTTCAGACTCTGCCATTCCGCATTTTTTTCATCTACCAAACTTCAAATTTGACTCTTCTTTATCTCAACTGTTAACCCAGGATTATTGATCCTTTTTTAATGGTACAGGTTATAGAAATAATATTTTTCATTGATTAAATTACTCATCCTTATTATAATGAAATAGAAATTAATTTTTAGTAACAAAAAATAATTAGTTGTTATAGTGATTAAATTAGAAACTATTTTAGAAATTAAGAAATTTTTGGTTTCTAAATTAGTTTCTGTTATTGTTTAGTGGTTTCTAAATTGGTATCTAATTAGCAACTAAAGTTTTTGTTACCAAATTTAGAAACTAAATAATTAATAGTTAAAACATTGGTTGTTAATTAGATTTAAAATCATTTAATAATAATATAAACTAATTTAAAAACCAAATTTTTGTTTAGTTTTTAAAATGGTTTCTAATTTAGTTCTTATTTCATGTTTTTCTTGTAGTAGTGTTAGTTAAATTGAGTAATTCATTCTTATACATTATACGGAAGAAAATAAATAAAAGATGAAAGTAAAAAGTTGGTCTCTTAACATTACTCTTAAAATAGTTTAATTCCTTTTCATTTTCTATATATGAATATTACGGAAAATCAAATCTTTATCAATTAATTTTTTGCCAAAAAAAAACTAAAAAAACCTTTAATTCATTAATTTATGGAACGCATTTATCAATCATTTATGTTAGACTTCGTTGTCATAAAAAATATAACTAAAGTTTTTAAGTACATTTTTTATTATTGGTTAAAGTTTACAGAAAAATCTGAAATTATAGTGAATTTCACTCTAATAGATTTTATTTATGATTTTTATACTGTTTACTAAACCTAAATGAATAATATATAGTCTGTCAAACAAAAAATATTGCAATGGTATTACATAATGTATGTATAAAAATGGAGCACGTGATATGTATAATAATCACAATCAATATACAACATTGAAACAGTTACTTTGATAGCATCCAACTGACTGATTGTATTTGAACAATTTTTTTTTCAAGAATTTATTGCAGCAAAAGTAATGGGAAAGATAGAATGATTACACAAATAACGTAGTATGCAAATTTATTTATTTATTTTTATCGAAAAAGAATAAATGAAATAGATTTGACTAACATAAAAAAAAAATATAATCCTGATGTGGCCAAACGAGGCATCAATACACAGCACAAAAAGTCACTTCCCACCCACCAGTGAAAAACAAATACTTCACATCCCAGTAAAACAAAAACAGCATAGGAACATATGAAAAGTGAAAGGACATATAGTATGAAAATTTATAACACTCGAGTGATATATATATTAGTAATTAGTTGTGAGAGGATAGATAAACCAGAATTGGCAATGTCACTTTTTGAGTTGTGATGTCCTGGAATTTAACAAAAACCTGGAGTAGGAAAATTGGTGTTACTAGTACTAATAATAGTAATGGTATATGGGATTGATAAAGACATCACGAAGTTAAACCACATATGGTTGCGGTATTCAACAAATTAAAAGAGTTGGGTGCATCAGAAGTCAATAAAGTTGATATAAATTTCAACTTCCCCTTCCAGCTTCTAGATTTCCTTTAGAAGAAAGCTCAATTGTCAAATATTTTGCTAACAAATCCTCTTTTTCCTACAGATTCTCTGAACAACAATAAATTACTATGTTGGTTAAAAAGTGGGATCTTAATGGTTAAATTACCTCGGCTATTGCTATGCTGAGTTGAACTGTTAGTTTATTTTGATAACAATATAATGCTTGGACTTTGGACTTTCCTTATTCAATATTGAGTAAATTGAGAAATGCCTATTGTCTTTTTCTTTTCCCTTCCCGTGCATGGAAGTATTCAAAGTTGGAGTCAAGATTCCAGTCATATAGTTCATCATGCACTTAGAAAAGTAAATAACAATTGGTCAAATATTGCAATATAATGAAATGAATATTTTTCCATCAGTTACTCTTGAAAAGGCCTAAAAAATAAACTATAGTACATGTCATTGTAATATTTTCGCACACTCCCCACCAAATTTGACTGTTTATAAAACCACAAACCCATTACAACATTACTGCATTATATTAATTAAGGTTGTCCGATGTCTAATACTCTACATGATACCAAAAATTAGACGTCACATTTACACATACAAAGCAAAGAAGTCTGTGGAAACATATGTCATTTTTCAAAAAAAAAAAAAGAGACATTTTAAAAATAATATATGAAGGAAGGGATTGAGAAAATGCACATTATTGAGACAGAAAAATTGTGGTATATTGAAATGGGAAAAAAGTCTTAGTTTAGGTGGGAAGAAAACGAAAGGTGGATTAAAAATGGGGTCCACAACATACATGCACCTATATTAAGAATATGGAGCTATAGCTAGCATGTTCAATTAAGCTGACAGTAATATTATTCATATATCACTCATATTTTATATTTTTGTAAGGAAGAAGGACAGAGAAAAAAAAACACATTCTTCCTTTCTATTTTCTCTGTCATGAACCTGAGGTTTAAAATAAATTTAAAAAAAAATAAAGTGTATAAAAGAACATTATTGTGTGTGTGTGATAATTAGCATAAAAGTGAGAAGTCCCTAGCACAGGTCAAACAGTTAAGATAATCACGAGCTAGCTAGTTAGAGACAGACAGAGAGGTAGATTGATTTTTACAACTGTCAAGGGAGGGAGAGAAAAGGGTAGAGGGGAAAAAGGTAGGAATTGTCACATGATTTGCAACAGTGGAAAAGGGACCAGCAACATCTGTATCCATTATGTAGGTTTATTACAATTTAAGGAGAACAAGTAGCCTGTCCGAATATTGTTGATTCTAAATTTTCTTTTTTTCTTTCCTTTTCTTTGGTACCATAAAAGCCTATCTAATATCTTCAACTTATGACTCTAATTCTGCTGCTGAATTATATGACAACACAGCCCAAAACAAAGACCAGTTATCAAGTAATATCTTCTCTCTCCCTCTTTCCCCATCCAAACATTAGCATGATCCAATACCAAGACTAAATTCAGTTCAATCTTTCCATCAGTTGTTGGCCACACAGCTTTTCCACAGGTGGCTCAGTGAAGATATGTTTGGAATTTGGATATAAGAGCAGCTTCATATATGATCAACAGGTTTCGGAAAAGAAAGAATAGAGGGCACATCAGCATCGTGAATGGTGGTGCTTTAGGGAAAAAGGTGAAACACTCAAAATCAAAGTATTGTTTCTTTCTTTTCTTCTGTTAATTTCTTGGGCAAACCATCAAGGAATACCAGTTTATATATCCACCGTTTTCTTGGGTTTCTTTCTCCCTCTTCTTTTGTCTGGACTTAGGATCATGAATACCATTCCTTTCTCTTTGTTTCTTATGATTGTATATGAATACTATTTCTTTCTCTTTGTTTCTAGTTAATGATTATATATATAAAACCACCCCTCTAATATTACTTCCCGAAAACTATAATTTTTCATTATCTTGAAACATCTTGAAATTTATTCATACACAATCTGTTGAGGATTTCTAAATCAATCATAAGTTTTCTATTTCAAAGAAGATTTTTAAGCACACGATACTTCCTTCTGAACCGCATTTCCCTAACTAAGATGTGCTTTGTTCCTGGTGATTAGCAGTGGTTTTGAATTTATCATTCACAAGGGGCAAAACAATAACCCTTTCTCTTGATATCGTACATCTTTTCTTAATACGTCTAGAATAAGAACCTTGATTGTTATTTAAAGATACAAGTGTTGCACCTTGTCTTGTCCTAAACACCATTTTTCACATATCCTAAAACGTTTGTATAGATAAAATGTTAATTAACTCCGAATAAACAATTCCTCTCTCTGCCGCTATATCCAGGTTTTCTTTATTCACTAATATTTTTTAGTTCGTGGACATAATCATGAGTGTGTTTTCTAAATCTCCCGAACTCGTAATATATAGGAACCTTTTGAAATTTATTGTTTCAGTGATTAAATTAGAACAATATATTTCTCGGTATATTTCCTGAGTAGGAAATGACATGACCTAAAGTAAACTAAAGCGTCTGTTCATACAAATTACATATTTTTAGTAGCACTAAATTTCTTCGTCTACCCCTTCAGTTAATTCCTTTCAACTTAAATATGCAGATCTGAACTTGACACATCCTCATAAATTTTATTCACAGCTTCACGGTAGACAAGTTGGTTGCACTTTTACACTAAAATTCATGAATTTTGACCTACTACAGCTCTTTGTGCCATAACTTCTCACTGTTCACTACTTTGTGACTTTCTTTGGTACAGCTTCTTGTAATATAATAATATTATGAGTTTTAAAGCTTCGTAATTGTTGTATAGAAACTACGTACGTGTCATGTTATTGTTTATTTTGCCAACTTTGATCTGTACATTTAAATATATATTAATTTTGTGTTTGTTTCAGAATGTCATTCATAATTTGTACACAATAAAGAATTGAAGTGGGAGGTGATCCTGATTCCTGAGCGACAACAAACGAATATGTCAGATGAATATGATATGAGTGATGAACAGGTTGATGACAGTTCAATGGGATCATCCCAAAAGTGCTCATCCTTTGATTTGAATGAAGAAGCTAGTAGTGAAAATAATAGCAATGCTAATGATAAGATATATGAGGAAGCTAAGGATGAAGGTACTTCAACAAATAAAAGTAGCAGCATAACAAGGGAAGGAAATAATGAACGAAGAGGTGGTGTGAGACAATATGTTAGATCAAAGATGCCTAGACTTCGTTGGACACCTGAACTTCATCTTTCTTTTGTGCATGCTGTTGAAAGGCTTGGAGGTCAAGAGAGTAAGTCATGTATATATCTATAGATATTGATAGATATATAGATATAGAGGCCAGGAAAAGCCTTATATATATATGTTATTGATAAAGATTAGATAGTTAACATGATTTAGTTAAGGTCAAGAGTGTAGTTTATATTTATTCTTCTATTTTATTCTATGTAGCTTGTCTTTGTTTACTCTTTTAATTAATGTGACATTGTTAAGATTTTTGTAGACGGGTTAGAGTAGTATTTGAATTCTTTATTAACATATTTTTACAATTAAAAAAATGATTTGACCTAAAATGTTTGGCTATCTTTGCATCAATTGGCGCAGGAGCAACACCCAAATTGGTGCTTCAGCTAATGAATGTAAGAGGACTCAGCATTGCTCATGTCAAGAGTCATTTGCAGGTAGCAACAAAATTGGGGGTTTGATAAGATTGCACTTTTTCCCTGGAAAATTATTTGATGTTTAATTGCCATAGATTATTCACAGTTATGCAATTTTCATTTTAGATGTATCGGAGCAAGAAACTCGATGAGGCCGGGCAAGGTGAGATCTATTCTAAATCTTACAAGCGTGCTAATGCAATTTAATCCTTTTTTTATTTATAATTTTGGGATGTGTTTCATTGGCTTATACCACTTTTTTTAGTTAATATTAATATATTTATTTTTCTTATTTAAACTTTTTAATTATATGGGATAAGCTAGGAATACAATTTAATCAGTGTTCGCTTTTGTATATATCTCTCATATTTTGTTTGATACCGTATTCAAAATTCACAACTCGTAGACTGACAATGCTAATCACACTTGTTCATATTAAGTTAAATAAAAGCATATTAAGTTAAATAAAGGCTAGATATAGTATTTAAATTTTAAGACTAATCTTTAGCTAAATAATCAATAAATATGTTTGATTAAAATCTTTTTATCAATAAAAAAATAATATAAATAGAAAAAATAAGGGAGTGCTTAAACCGTATCATAATATAACTAGTATAATTATAAAACTTAGCCTCCCTTCTTTATCTCACTCAAAATGAGGCCACCTAATTGTCTGAGGATCACAATTTTAATACAATAACAACCATTTCTCCATACAATACAGATTCTTCAAGGAATCAATAATAATATATCATACACTGATGTCAGAAAACATGTTGCATCCAATGTTAAGAGTTTTGTTCTTACTTCTCTTCACAACATTTATTGGACTTCATACAGGGACCATAACTCCTTTTATCATTGGACTTGTTTAATGATTCATTACCCATGTCACTGCTATTCAGTAATGAGATTTCTAGAGTGATAGATTTGATGCTTCCCATCCATATTGCATTGATGTACAACATAATTACATTGACAGGCAACACCAGGTGTAATATAGGGTGTGTGAATTCTCCTTGATATAGGAACCACCTAATTTGTATGTGAAATCATTAGATCCTCCTCGTTTATAGTAAGCTTGTGCACAATAGTTCCTCATTCAGGTATCATCAATTTACTTCCATGTCTGCACTGGAGAAAGATATGACCCATTCTAGACTATAAACCTTAAACTGATAAGCTGAAAAACGTCACTGGATTTTAGTATTGCCCTTGATACATTTTTTCTGCACACATGAATCTCCTTCCATAGACCCTCTGATCTAAATCCTATTTATAATGTTCCTCAGCAATGACATCTCGGCTCATGTTGCAACCGGCTATTTAGGCCACATCCACTAAGTTACTACTCGCTTTCCCCCCTATCCCCCCTAATTTCTAGCTTAAGCAACCTATTTTACTGACCTGAAAGATTGAAGAGGGCAATTATACCGATCCAAGTAAGTGAAGTTCATGCAAGAATTTTGTGTTTCATCTGTATCCACGCTTGTAATTGTGTCTAAGTAAAGATTTTCTTTGAAAATTTTATACCCTACTTATTCTATTTCTGTGGCACCATATATTCTAAACAACAGAGATCCATACACTTCTCTAAAGCTAATTGCATTTTTTATTAAATTCAGGACCTGTAAAATTTTGGAGAAGAATTATAGGCTGGTTATGGTGTACATAGCTTAGACCTTTGTCACACAAATACCATTGCACATTATCTTAAAAGTAAAAAAAAAATGAGAGACATTTTCCTCCTTCAAACTACATAGAACACATAGGTCAATTGGACTAAGCTAGGATCTGATCGACACAGGTCAATTGGACTAAGCTAGCATTGGAGACTTTGCTAGGGCCTAAGAGAGGACTAGGCAGATACATGTGGAAGAAGCCCGGGCTTGGCCCTTGCTACTTAAGTTATGTAGTGCCACTGCATCCCTTTTCTGCATGTCATTTCTTTTCACTTTATCATTTGTGTTTGAAATCCGAAATCTCTAACTCTTATTTTCACTTTACCATTTTCACTTAAACCTGTTTTTTTAAAAATAATTAATTAAATTAAAAATAAAACGGATACTTCAGTTCCAACCCTTATATAACCTATACATAAATTATTGATGACTCAATAGAGATTACATTAAAAAAAATTTGCTTCCCTTTTCATGAATGTTGAGCCACCTCGCAAGGCTAACAACAAAACTGCAGAATTTGTTGCATCATACCCAGCAAACATCTCATGGTCCCTCAGCTTAAATCTACTTCACCGGGGTCACAGATTGGACTTGTAGCCTCATCTTTCTCTTCATATACATTTTGTATTTCCCTTCCACCACTTCCATAAGATATGTTGTTATAAATGGGTACCATCTTTGTCTTCTTCGCTTGTGGCTCCATTCGTGGTTCAAAGGTTGCCTCCATTGATCTTGGTGTGTGTATTTGTTGTAGTTTTCATTGGTTCCTATTGCATTTGGTGGTTTCCATTTCTTGCTTCTCACTATGGTCATTTTCGCTTCCCCTCTCGTTTTGCTCTCCCTCTCCTTTCGCTTGGTTCTTGGCTCATGGTTCATGGCTATTTCTCGGCTCAAATGTTGCCTCTATTGTTCTTGGTGGCTGGATTTGTTGTTGGTTGATTCGTTCTATTTTTTTTATTAGTAAGAAAAATAAATAAATAAATATGAATCATTTTAGGGGTATTCAAACTCTTTTACATTTTGGAGAGAAACTCACATCAATCCAAAACTTAACAACTGTCCAGACACAAAACTACAAAAGGAAAACCAACCCAACCAACTATTAATCCCTTATTTGGTTCTCGTGGTGTTGGTTCTTGTAGTGGTTGAGGTGCGTTAGTTCATTTTGATTCATTTTGTGTTGTTTTTTTTTGTTTCGGGTTTAAGTTGGTTATTAACTTCATGGAGCGAAAAATTTTGTGCCAACCATTAAGTTAGGGCTTAACCCTCCCTATTTACTTCTCCAACCATTAAGCTAAAGCTTTCCCTTCATTATTTGCTTCTTTGTTTAGGTTAGAAAGGGCTTGAACTTCTCTAAGTTTGACTCAGCTAGTTTCCATTTCACTTAATAGCTTCCACATCTCAGTTAACTAGCTAGGGCTTAGTCATAGAGTTTGATATATAGTAGTTTGAAAGATTTTGTGATATCTGATAATTATAATTTCTTTGTATAAGGGTTTGACCACCTTAGCCTACAACAATAATTCTAGGCTTATGAAAAAAAAAAAAAAAATTCAGCTTTCCAATGTTCATTTTCATGAGATGCTATGCTCACCTTATTTGAGATTTTTACATATGTGTTTAACCCATTATATTTTTTACTTTTTCTTAATAGTGTGTATATCTCAATATTTCCTATTCAAACAAAATTATATTAATTTAACTCAGCATAATGTTTATATTAAGAATTCAATATTTGTTTGAAAAATATTATACTTAGAAAGACAAGTAAATATCTTAGTGAACTTAAGAAAAGTTCGTCCGATTTATTTTGGGTCTCTCTTTTCTCTCAAAAGGAGAAGTTGAATCAAACAAAGTTTTAAGGTAAATATCTTAAATAACTATTTTTAACGAAAAAATTATAATTTTATAAAAGTCAATTTTAAAATTTAATAAAAAATTATTAAATTACAATTAATTTTAGAGATAATAAATAATTAATTATTATATTATTTAAATTTAATATTATTTTATAAATAAAAAATTATTAATATTTAAAATAGTTTTTATCATTATAAAAATTAATTTAAAATCTAAAATATTCGGTAACTTGGTAGTTAATATTATATATCAATTTAAAAAATAATTTATAATTTTTTATTAATAATAAAAATTATTTTAAATATTAATTTTATTGACTGTGTTTTTTCTCAAGCATGTTCGAGATTGTACTGTTAGTGACATTGTATTGTTATTTTAACTTTTTTACTATATATTCATCCGCATTCACTTTTCAGTATTAAGCGAAACATACAAATCAACCCATGAACTTGGTCGTATTTCTCATATGACCCATCCTCGTCAACATTTTAAGATGGGAAATGGTGGAATTATTCTAGCAAGTGATTACAGCGAGCACAGTTATTTCCATGGTCTCTTGCATCCTTCAACCCTATCACATCCACATTCAAAAGCCATCGACTCAAGGTAATTAACCATGCAAACATTTTAAGTCATTTTATTCCAGATTTTTTCCATGCTTCTGCAATTTAATCCAATCTGCAATCTTACACCAGGCACCAAAAATGGTACTTCAATAATCATCAACCTTTTAGAAAACCAAGTTACTCTAGCAACGAAGTTGCCTCAGCAGCCTTACAACCGCAAGCAAGATCAATGTCTTCAAACCAAATGGATGCTACCAGCATTGTACCCATGAGACCAAGCCAGTTTCTTGAAGGGAAAAGATGGCCTCCATTAGAAATTATGAACAATCACCCCTGGAAGAAAAGGTTACCTTCTAATACTGAGTCACAATCTGTGTTACTTCATCAATTTGGCACCACTACTCCAGCATCTCTTAGACCAAGTGACTTGAACTTCGCAAACAAAACAAGAATCAGGGAACATATATCTAACTCTGATGAGCATCGCAGCTATTCGAACAGTTCCAAGCTAGAATTTGAACCTCCATTTCGGATTAAGGTAAGGCTTAAGAAAATAAGATTGTTGTTATTTTCTTGGATTAGATATATTTTATTCCTTGAAAAAAAATTATTTAAATTTTTAATCTTTATATTTAATACTATTAGTGATTTTTTAATCTTTTTCAAGGATAAAAACTTGTTTTTATCATTTTTTTTAAATTTATGAACTAAAAATAGTAAGATAAAATTTAACTATAAAATTTAAAAAAATCTGTCACTAAAATTTAGTAAAAGGATATTTTTCGTTACTAAATTTGTTTTCTAATTCGTTAAATTTTTAGTAATTAGATATAAGAAAAAAAATTGCGTACTTTCATGAACTATATACAAAACTATTATTTTTACCTTTTTCCACCTTTGATAGAACTTGTTTACATCAAATGCAGTCGAATCAAGAAAAAATGCAGAAAGAGAAGCAGTGGATGCCTGATTTGCGACTGAGTTTAAGTCAGAGAGATGGCAACAATGATGAGAAGACGGATCATTGCAGAGAAACCCAAGAAATCAACACGAAACTTTCACTTTCCTAGAATCTATAGCCATGTCAATGTATAATGCAAATACCACAGCCTAGCCATTCATATATATAGTCTGAGTGAAGATATATATATCGATACTAAAACAAAATTACACAATTATATATCGCTACAACACTAAATTGTGGGCTGGCCAGTACATAGGGTTTCTCCTCACACCCAAAAAAAACAATAAAAAATGGGATTTGAGTGTAAAATGAATATGGTGGTCGTGATTATGAGTGAGTTTGCAAGAGAGAATTTTCTTGTGCAAGAGTGAAGAAAATAACAAATATTGCAACATGTTCTTGCTTAACCTTTAGTGAGTACATGCATTGGATAAGTTTAGTTCAACAAGAATATGGCGATCAGGTGTTACGGCAAGAGCTAGCTACACCTACAGAGAAGAAGATTTAAGTAGGAAAATGCATGGATTTAAGTTTTGAAATTGAGTTTCACACAGGCTGAGTTTTATGATGAGAGTGGAATTTTTTTCTTGTGCATTTGTGTTTTTGGTTTGTTGAACACTGTGTAGTATTCTTTTGAGGGTGAATATTACTGTGCAGTTGAAATTAAGTTTTAAGAAGATTTTTGTATTTTCAATAGTCAACCACACTCATATATTCATTTTCCACGAGCATACTCAAACCTACGGTCAAGTAATGCAATTCAGTGCAACGAAACATGTCTAAAGAGTACATTTATATTTACATTTAAAGTGATTAATCTTGACTTTGTTACACCACTATAATTTAGAATAAATTTACTCTTTTGAATGAGATTTATCCAATTAGAATTAATTGAATATTAATTGAGATTGTTGGCTAAAGTTACATTTTAAACATATTTTTTCATTTTTTTTTCTAATTATCTAGAGAGATATGACCTTTCAATTAAAGTATTTTGAAGTTTAGAAATTTATGCTCAAAGGATAACCACTTTCGCTAGACAAAACGATGTTGAGACCTTGAACGATCTAGATAGTTTGCTAAGTTCCTAAACATATTTTTGACCAACTAGACGGTCTGGTAAGCATTTATGCATTTTTCTTTTGTTTTTAACCTCCTTACAAGTCTTCAAAAGATAAAAATCATTATTGTATTTACCTTAGAGGATAAAGGAGCTTTGGAATCCTTTTAGGAATAGATTCTTGAACAAGTGTGAGCAAACAAATCTTTACTGAAAAAGAAAATAAAGACGGAAAAGTATGCCAAAGAAAAGAAAGAAAAAAATGAAAGAAAAACACATATAAGAATGCTTTTTATGACTAAGATGTTATGAGTTTTTTCTCACACAAAATAATTAATGTAAATTGTAACATGTTAACCTCTATTTCCTTACTCTCCACCTTCACTCATCAAATAGTTTTCTTTTGATTGTCTATCTCATTTTTTTATTAGCAACTAATTAATGAATTAAAAGGGACACTTAAAGAGTATGTTAACTCTTATACAAGAATTAATATAACCTCTGCATCTCGCCTCCTAACTTACAATTTCTATGAAATCATTACAACATCAATATGATTAGGAGAGGCAAACAAAACTAGAAGTAAAGAAGATTTCTTTTAAGTACTATCATTTAATGGTTATTCTAGATAAAAATCAATAAAGGCGCTTTAGATTATTCCAAGACGCCTGCCAAAACCTTTACTTACTTTTGCTCCCAAAGAATTCATTTGGCTCCCACCTTCTTCTACCACTACTAATCCTTCTATCATAATAAGAAACAAGAATGGAGTTACGAATCTCCTTATCTTAAACATTTTTATGTTGGAATTCCTGTATTAAACTCTCATTTATTTAGACCGTGAGATTGTAGATGATTCTAGATACCTTTTAATCTCATTCATTACAAAAAAAAAACCTAGTTTTTATATAATGGAATATAAAAAAAACCCTTTCCTTATTTATCGTTTCCCTTGTATATTTTCTCTTCTCAGATCGTCCTAGACCATCTAACGTTTATACAAAGTATTATCATTGTTGACCCTCTTTTCTCCCTTTCTATTGTCTCTTTTTTGTTGCACAAACCCTTTCTTTCAAATTTTCTATAATCTTAATTATCTTCCCCGCATTCCTATATACATAATGCCTATGGCTCTTGCTAGGTTCCAAATTCTAAGGCTTCATCATACTCATTTCTTAGCCAAAACAGTTTATTACAAAAAAAATTATAGTTGAATCAGTTATATAGGGAATGCAATTTTTGACCTTGGCTTTCTCCTTTCCAACGTGTTTGTCGTTAAGACCGTGTTAAGGCTTTTCGGATGATTACATGATTCCCCTCCCCTGCTACTGCTTTGTTGTGTTCCCATTTCCATAACCTTCATGTTCTTCCCATCTACTTGTTGGGAATCTTCTTTGTGATTTCCATTATGTCGTCGTTTCATTGTTTGCCCTAGGTTTTCCGGTCTCTAACTTACGATTGGAATAATGCTCCCCGAGGCCACTACACTCACTGGAGTAATCTAGAAGGGCTCCCATCATCATTCGAAATTGAGCTTGAATAAAGATTTGTACATTGACCTAATCCCTTCACCCTTGTAATTCACTTGAATCTTTTGCAACTGAACCTTGTCCTTGACCCATTCTGTGATACCAATACAATTTTGAAAAGTCTGAGCAACCTCAGATAGAGAAACTACCGTTTGGGTTTTCTTCTGTATCTCTCCCATACAATCTTATTCGTCGGTGTTGATGTTTGCGACCATGGAATTATGGATTCGAAAATGCTTAAAACCAGCCTCATTGTCTCCATTTAAGAGAACTTCTTATCCCCTATATACCTTATCCTAATGAAACTAAGCCCGCCTAATATAAAATGCTCCTTTATCATGTCCAAATTGTTAGCATTGTGCAATTTTCCCACCATACTTTCCTTCTTCCATTTCTTGATCTCTTCCTCCACCTTAAACTCCAAATCATTCCATCTAAGCTCAGTTGAGTCATGGCAGTGCATTTCATTGTGACTTCTGCAATGTTGCTCCCGTCTCACCCACTTCATAGTTTTCTTTTAGCTCTGTTACTATCTTCCATCTTTTTGGTATACTCCTTTTGAACTTCGTTCCTATTGCATCTTCCTATTCTCAATCCTTACATAGTTTAAACCTTTTTTTTCTAAAGTAATCTCATTTTCAACCTCCGTGACAAAACCAAGTCGTTGACCCCTGCCATTGAGTTTCATAACCATGAAAATGTCCACTACTTTTTCTCACTTATGAAAAATCCTCCCTAGATCTAGTCCGCCAAAATTCACAGGAAAATGAGTGTAGAAAAATGGCGTTTCCTGGTATCGGTTAGCTCCCTAACTCCATTCCCTACCATATTCCCAGCGATTCCAAAATCGTTTCCTTGAAAACATTCCATTAGTTCACCGATGAACCTAATGTGCTCTTTATGAAACTATAGTGCCCGGTCATTGATTAAACATTTTCAAGTCATTAGATTATAAATAAAATTATTTTCTCACATCTTATCACTACAAGAAAAACAACATTTAGCTGCAAAGAAAAGTGACGGCCCACTTGTGGACACTAAATAGTGTCCGCTTAACCTTCACAATTAAAGAAAAAAATAATAATAATAAAATTGAAGGTTTGGCTGACGCTATGCCTACTTAAATTTGAAGGCTTAACCCACACTATCTCTACACTATCTTATTTTAAATTTTTGAAGGTTTAGCCCCCGCTATA
>Ga0123342_1003317_pt1 | contig 25929 bp, 16 predicted proteins | sample Turbeawhitnodule_FD_89960 | JGI IMG/M metagenome (GOLD analysis project Ga0123342, IMG submission 89960) | Root nodule microbial communities of legume samples collected from Mexico - Turtle bean Mexico white nodule | ecosystem: Host-associated > Plants > Roots > Nodule | place: Mexico: Nepantla...
AAAAAAAAAAAAAAAAAAAAAAAAAAAAAAAAAAAAAAAAAAAAAAAAAAAAAAAAAAAAAAAAAAAAAAAAAAAAAAAATATATATATATATATATATATATATATATATATATATATATATTAAGGTCTATAATGTCTCAAAAGAATAGCCATGGATCCTGTTATGGTGAAAACAATAATGGGGTATTAAGAGTATTAGACATTGTTGTCGCATGGAAAGTAAATATTTCTCCCATGTGGCTCTGTCAACAAGTAAACACAAATTAATTAAATTTTCGTATATCCTCAATTTACAATAAAATGTATCAATAATAAACCCTCTACAACAAATGAAACAAAAAGCCTAATTTTTAATCGAGGACTTACATTATGGGAACTCAAACTTGGACAAGAAACACCACTTTGAACAGTGGATTCACTCCTAAGAGCCACTGTGTGCATAACTTTAATAGCTTTCAATGGAAATCTGAAGCGATTGCAATCCTCTTAGGTTAAATTTATTTATTAAAAATATTGAAAAAAGGTATATTAAATGCATAAATTCATTAGCACAAGACACACAAGGTTAGACCTTGTAACAGAGTTAAAAAAACGAATGAAATACATTTTCTAATGAAAAGCAGTTCTATAGTAATTACAACAATCCACAACAAATACAAAAGGATGGAAAATTAGGGATTTGTAGCCAATTTAGGACAAAAGTAAAAAAGATTGCACTCCATAAAATAAAAAAGATAAGTCTCCCAATCATAAACAACTGAAAATCATTTAATACTGCAAATTATTAAACAGTAATGGATTTGTTTAGTTTAGATTCATTCCTATTTGTTATTACTTTTTAGGTTTCTCCTAGAATATCATATCCCCCACTTGTATATCTTTCATTCTCTTCTCTAATGATGATTCTTCTTTTATCAGAAAAAAGTAAATATGAATACTGAAAACAAGTTTGAATAGCTTAAAAAAATAGAAAACAAGTTCACCAAGTAATAGCAAACTCACTTTCCATGTGCAGTTTCTCCTGAAAGCATGATAGCATCAGCACCTTGTCTTACTACAATTGCAATGTCCGAGACTTCTGCCCTTGTTGGTGTGGATGATTAGTCATGCTTTCAAGCATATTTGTTACCACAATAACCGACTTGTACTGTTGTACATGCTTTGACATCTCCTTATGATGTCCTCCTGCTTGATTAAAAAAGGGGAATGAATGAACTACATAGAACACAAAATTAAGCATAGTAAAAGAAAACTACAAAAGTAGAGAACAAAAACATCAGTTTGAAACTACTATGCCATAATCTAGTTTGTGTAAGTTGTAACAGGCACTGAGATAAGTAAAAATGAGAACGAAACTACTATGACTTTGAAGTAAAAATGAGATAAGATATCATACCACAGGTTTATAAGTTTAAATATTTGGAATCCATGTTACTCTGAGCATCAGATTACCTGCAATAAAGGAACTTCCTCTATTGGAAGTTCAGCTCCAAGATCCCCACGAGCAACCATGGTCTGAAAAAATAAATAAAACTCTGAAAATGAAACTGCTTGATGCTATATGTAGATAAAGATCTTGATTATATTCATGATATTGAAGAACATTAAAAAGCTTTCTCCAAAATATAGACTGTGAAAGTGTTGAAAAACCTACAGCAGGTTCACACCAGCTCAAAGTAATGGTAAAATCAGTTCTATATGTTAATTTAAGGTTTCACCATAACTTAGTCAAAAGATATGCAATAGATTTTCTTACTCAGGCATTTGTCAAATACCTGTTATTAGATGTTGGTCATAATGCAAAAGAGAGTGACCAAGGCCTACAATGCTATGAAAACCACAATTGACAACATTGTAGAACTTAACTTTGAGGTGAACCCTTGGGTTTATGTGAAGTTGCAACCATATAGACAAACCTTCATTTTTTTAAAGAGGAGTACCATGTACACAAACCATATATGAATGAAGCCTAATCTATAACGCCTCAAAGCACAATTAGGAGGAATTGGGATAATGAGTACATTTATTAATAGGACAATAAGAGATTCTAGAAGATGTTTGTTAGGATATGTTACTGCAAAATGGATGTAAGAACGTATTTTATTAACAGGCCCATGGCATGTGTTACATTACATGCCTTGTAATTTCCCTTTACAATTATTGAAAGTCTAATCTGAATTCTATTTTCTTATCATTCTTGTTGGAGGTATTTCTACAAAGAAACTATTTCACCGAAGAAAACTCTTTAGTAGGGATTCAACAGAGTATGAAGACTACCACTTTTGGCAAATACATGATTTTCTTAAAAACTTGCATTGACAGGGTTAGTTTTGCCACATTTCTGTACAGAATGAGATATCAAGTGGAGTACCATGTTCTGGTTGCAGGAGCCAATATATGGTGTTACAAACATTTCTTCAAAAATGTTGCTGACACAATTGGGCAATTCAAAATGGTTTCTCAGACCTTAATATCTTCCAACTTGAATAGGACCCTCTCCTACATCATTTAGGGAACTTGACCATCCCAATGCAGTTGCAATTTCTTTAAGTTCACCAATAACAAATGTGGTGTCACGAATATATACATGCCCTCCTGGTCTTAGCATCCGATCCATCTCAAGCATAATGGTTGAGATGTTACACTTTTTCCTGTGAAACAATGTTTATCAAACACTAATAATCGTAGGTGTCTATAGAGAAAGAAGTATAGTGTGATACACACCTCTCTTTTTCAACGGAGAAAAGACCTGCAGCATGCAGCAGATCATATGTTCTAGGATAGGTGTCAAATGGTTCACACCTGTCAAGGCAAGAAATCCCAACTCGGTAAAAATTAAGAAAATAAACATACACACATGAAATTATTTGGCAACGGGTTTCAAAAGTAGAATAAATAGTTTAGATCTCATTCTGCAAGTATGTGATTAATTGCTTGTTATGCTCAAATAACTCCAAATTCTTAGTGTGTTCTCAAGTCACTTAGATAAGACATAAAAGCACATTCACATATCACATTTCATAATATACACTTGCTAAATCCATTAAGACAGCAAACCGGAATGAAATTCACCACAATTGAAATCTCTACGACCCAAAAATCAACAGAAAAAAATCATACCAATCCAATCAAATCAGAGAACATTGGATAAATCGAACTCAGAAAGAATTTGAACAAACCTGAACAAATCCTTATCGATGGTGGCGATTTCGGATAATCGCGAAATGATTTCGTACAGCTTGGCAACAGCTTTGCGACAACTTCATGAGGAGGGTTCGTGAGGAGGTTTGAGTGTTTAGGGTTTGACTGTGAGGAGCGTTTGAGAGTTTAAGGCTTCGAGTTTAGGCAAAGAGAGAGGTTTGAGCAGTTAGAGTTTGACTGTGAGAGTTCGTGAGGAGTGTTTAGGGAACAAATATTTTAAATTTTTTTTAAAAATAATTGGGAATAATGAGGGAAGGAAAACTTGTTTTTATTCTGAAGGATAATTGTGACGGTTGAAAATGACATATTTTGAAAGATAATTGTAACGGTTAGTCAAATGACGTATTATACTGAAATTTGTGGCGGTTATTAATAACCAACCGCCACTTTTTACACGATTTTTTGTAGTGCAGTCAAATAGCTCCAACCAATGAGCTCTGATACCACTTTGATGGGAAATTCAACAAAAAAAAATAATATGTCAACAAGAGCAATAAGCAACAAATAATAATTTCCCCAACTTGCAAGAATCTATGAGGAACAATAACAAATAATGACAGCAACAAAAACACACTTCAGGAAGACACAAAAAATTTAACGTGAGAAGTAAAAACCATAGGCACAAGTCTGTCAATCAAACTCCACTATGATCAAAGTTATGGTTACAAGAGAGTCTCAAATCACAATAAAAATTGTGCTCAATAATCAGCCAAATAACAATACAACAGAGATGAAATAAAGAACAAGAAACCTAAAAAATTCCCAAAACTGCAGCCACCGTATGCAGCCTATATGTCACTGTTCCGATGACTTTTGAACAATCTGAACGGTTCAATTGAAGCACCACGGGATACGAACCTGCTAACAAAATTTCAGTCCAATCCAGCAGTGGACGAAACAGCAGCGGCAATCCGAAAATTTTCGTCCTCAAAAGAAACGCTGAAAATGATGCTGCAATGTGAGATTAATTTCTCTCTGCTCAAAACAATTTATACAAAATCCAAGCGGTCAGATTAAGGTCACACAAAATACAAACCTGCTGACAAAATTTCAGCCCGATCCAACGGTGAATAAAGCATCGGTGGCGGCCGGAGGTTGCTGGAGGAAACTTTTTATCTTTTATCTTTTATCTTCTTTCTTTTTTCTCTGTCTGTTGACGTGTTCGAAAAAAACCCTAAAAGTTAATATTGGACTAGGCCTCCACATAGGAAGTGAGTGCAACCTAATAGAAGGATCTCTCCAAAATCAGCGGAATACCTAACAACACATTCTCAAATTTTTTCCTAAAGTTCAACAATAAAACTTTAAGAGACACTCTTTCAAGGAAGATTTTTTTTATGAGAATGTAAAAAAAGAAATACTCCTATTTTAAGACTTTAAAAAAAACACCAAAACTAGCTCTAGATCAATTCAATTCTCATTCAACTTAAAAGTTTTTGTGAAAGGGATAAGCCTCTTATTTGTAGATAAGTTTTTTGTGAAAGGGATAAGCCTCTTATTTGTAGATGTAAAGTCTTTCTCAAACAATGTGACAAAAATTATAAAAAAAAAATGCTGCAGCTGCAGCTATAATTAGCGCCATGCTTCATGTGCAACCCTACGTCTTTTGGTTTGCTTTATGATTTGGTGTTTATATACGCTTCTATTGTTTGATTGATGCAACTGCATGGTGCAGCCACGGTGCAACCGTGGAGGAGCCATATGAAGCCGTGAATGAGTGGTAAATGCCTTGGTGCAGCCATGAAGGAGCCTTGAACAAAGCTTGGTGCAGTCGTGAATCCTTGTGGTCATAGATCTCCATTTGAATTTTCTTTGCTTATTTATTTTTTATACAAGAAAAATCTAGGTCCTATATATACATTTATTATACTATACTTTTTCACATATTTATAAAGTTAAAAAAGAAAGAAAAAGACTCTTTGAAATGTAGATTTCATCTTCTCCATTCTCTTGATAAAAAATATTGTGACCAGATGGTTTTCAATTTAGATCCTTCCTCCAGAGAAGGACATGTCCTCATATCCCATTGATTTTAAGGGGTCACCACTTTTATTGTTGTTTCTGTTTTTCTCTATAATCAAATATTAATATAGAATATACATCAAATAAAAGTGGGATGAGTCTTTTTAATAAATAAAATTAAGAAAATTGTTTTTAAAATAAGATGTATCAAAATAACGCCTTTTATTATTTTTTGCAAAAAGTTTGACAAAAACTATGGATCATTGTTTTAGAAACATCTTTTTATTCGCTTTGATTTTGTTGTTGCTTTGTGCCATGTAACAACAAGACAAAATGATGTTTTTGAATTTTTTTGGGAAGAAGAGTTAGCATCATAATTTAATTGAAAATAAGAGTTCAAAGTATTGCAATCCCTCTCAAATGATTATCTCAACTATTCGTGTAGGGGTGTTGTAAGAGACTACTCTTCCTTTATGGATTTCTCTTTTTCTTCTCTCTTTATTTTGTTTCTCCTCTCTTTCTTGCTTTTCTTTCTCTCTTTTTTTTTAATAAGAGTTTGTACTTTTTCTCTAAACTCATTTTCTCTTCTTATAAATTCTTTTTTCTCCTGCTATAAATTTTGTTTCTATAATCACAAACTCTGTCTTTTCTTCTCTAATCTTTTTTATTTTTCTCATATGAAGGCAGAACAATTTTTCTTCTGAAATACGCTTTCAACTCACACCAATTTTTTTTTTATAAAAGCTTTCATGTTAGACATCACTATGCAACTTGACATCTCAGCTAGGCGGACACCTCAAGTAATAACAATCATTTACCATCACACGAAAAAAGTATTATTAAAAGGAAAAAAAAAAAAAAAAGAAAGAAAATACAAAAAAAATATGGGGGGACTAGACCAAAACCCATATGTTAACAAAAACGATACATAGGTAGACTATACCTATTCATAGAGAACTCTAAAAACAGATTAAATGGAAGTCTATTATACCAATGAAATGATTCTCTATGAATAATTCCTAAGTTAGTCAGCTTATCTGCACACACATTCCCTTCACGAAAAATATGAGTAACCTTAAACCTGATTTTCCCACAGTAATTAAGACAAGTGTTCCATCGATTACGAAACATCCACGGAAATTTAGTCCTAGCAGTAAAAGCAACACAAACCAAAGTAGAATCACATTGAAGCCATACATTAGTAAGATCCATCTTTTGAGCTTCCTCCATAACATGTATAACTCCATAAAACTCAACAACCAAAGCAATCTGAATGTCAAGAAACGCAGAGAAACCACCAATAAACTCCCCTATACTCCCATGGAAAATACCTCCACAAGTAGTAAGAACAAGATAACCTTTATCAACCCCATCATTGTTAATTTTAACCCAGCCTAGCGAAGTGAACTCCCATCTAACCGGAAGAGGACGAAGAACTTTACTACTAGGAGTACTAATACCACAAAAAATAATGACGTTGGAATCCAATATATCATTTTTCATTAAAGCTTTAAAGGAATTTCCCACTAGACAAGTTAAATCTTTAATAACCGAAATAGCCCTAGAAACATCGATCTTATCCTGAAATCTAGCATAATTTCTCATACGCCATATCATCCAAATAGAAAAGGTTATCACAGCAAGCTTAATCAGTTTAACCAAAGAACTACCATCACTCTTAATAAAAGAATGAAGATCATCCTTATTAGAGAAATTAGAAGTAAGAAAAATTTGTCGAATCCAACTCCAAATATTTAAAGCATTAGAACATTCAAAAGATAAATGCTTAATAGATTCCTTCTGCTTTTCACAAAGCGTACACATAGAACATATATGCAAACCTCTATACTGAAAATGTTGATTTGTAGGAAGCCGCCCATGAAAAACTTTACATAGTATTAGAGTTTAGGAAGGCAGAATATATAAAGACCAAATGAATTACCCCAACCACAGGGAACTCCTGGATCCAAGAAAATAGTCCTACCTGATTTAAGAGTGAAACAACCAGACTCATCTAGAATCCAATTTGGAATATCCTGACCCTCGCTAACCATGATATGATTAAAAAAATTATGCATCTTCTATAAAGACAAGGGAATATGTCAATCACAACCAGTCCAAAATTGGGAGATTGTATCCAAAATGCTAACACCATTAGATAACCCTGCAATATTTGCTAAAGAAGTAGCAGAACACCATTTATCATTCCAGAAATTAATAAAAGTACCTGTACCAATAGTCCCATAAGTATGATCAAGAATAGTGTCATAAAACTGCTTAATTTCAGGCCAAATAGATAAGGATCTTAAAACCATTCTAAGCTTGTATTTTGATTTAAGAACTATGACTTTTAGGAGAAAAGACCATGACTTGTTGCTATAAGAAAAATTCCAAGCAAGCTTAAGAAGATAGGCGTTATTTTTCATGATGGAGGTTAATAATCTTCAAACCTCCATTGTCAAGAGGAGAACAAATCTTAACCCAATTAACTATAGTTATGCCTTTTTTCAGAATATCATCAGTCTAAATAAAATTCTAACACCACTGCTCAACTTGCTTAAGGAGGCCATTTATACATATTAAAGCTATAAGCTAGAAATCTAGTGATCATTGTATTGACTAACTGAATTCGACCCATCATGCTAAGAGATTTACCTTTCCAAGATGCTAGCTTAAATTTGACTTTATTAGCCAAAAGTTGAAGAAATTGACAATTTGGAGCACCAACAAACATAGACACCCTTGAATAATTAAAAGTTAAATAACCATGACTTCAAGAAAGAAGACGTTGAATTTTGGTAAGAAATATTGCAGAATTATCCATGGTGAAAAAACTACTCTTAGAGTTATGAACATATTGACCCAAAGAATCACCATATGTTTTAAGAAAAACACTCAAATTTCTAAGAGAATTATTGTCCATCCTACAGAAAAAAAATATATCGTCAGTATATAAAATATGAGATGGAGTGAGATAAGCTTGCATAATAACCATATGTAGAATTTTTTTATCAGTCACAAGCTTAGAGATACCTCTACTTAGAACTTTCTCTCCTCTAACCCTTTTCGAAAGCATGTTAATAGCTTCAAAAGCAATACCAATACAATCCTGAATTTGTCTACCCTACACAAACCCATATTGATTAGGAGAAATGATTCTAGTAGCCACAATTGCAAGTCTATCCGCTAGTATTTTGGAAATGATCTTAAATTTGAAATTAACGATAGCAATTGGCTTGTAATCTTTAATGCAATATGCACCTGAATCTTAGGAATAAGAGATACCACATTGTTGTTCATACCATGAAGAATCTAGTTTTGTTTAAAAAACTGTTGAATAACTTTGCAAACATCCATCCCAATAATGTCCCCACAAGAATGAAAGAAAACACCACCAAAACCATCCGGACCCGGAGCATTATTACCATTAATTTTAAAATTTGCATTTTTAATTTCCAAGGAATTCCGACATTTAATCAACACAATATTCTCCTTAGAGGAAACATTTTTATGAATATAAGTATTAATAAAGTCTTCCATACTACCTGTATCTTGATCATTAGCAATAGACTCAGCATAAAGATTTTTATGAAAATCCAAAATATGATCCTTAATGAGTTTAGGATCCTCAATAACCTCATTATCAATTCGTAGTGTATGAATCCCACTAGATTTATTTCTTCTCTTTACCACAACATCGAAAAAAAGCAGTACTTCTATCCGCATCTTTAACCAGAGCATCTTGGCCCTCTCTTTCCAAAACAAATATTGATAGTGAAGAGCATGATCAAACTCCTCCTTAGCAGTCTTTTCTTGACAGAGAAGCCCATTAATATCATACAAACTAGCAGTCTCTAAATTTTGTTGAATACCAAGGAGGAGACTCTGCTTAAGAAGCACTGCATTTTTTAACATTACCAAAAAAAAATTTATTCCAACCTCAGAGCTCAATTTTCAACTTGATGTGAGTTGATTTTAGGATTGCATATTTTAATCGGTTGCTCTTGTTTATGATTATGAGATTAGCAATTGAAGGTGAGAACCCTAAGAAGATTCTCACTGGACACAAACTTAACCAAGTGGTTAAGTAAGTGTGAATGTTCACTTCAAAAGGGCAAAGAGAAAAACACAAGAATAAGGTGATTATGATGCAAGGGGTGAAATTTAAGAACAACGAGAGTAAAGGATGAATGAAGATGACCAAAAGGAAATGACATAAACAAGAACATAAACAAGTAACATAAATGGCACAAGGAAGGATGGAAAAAGACATGAGATGAAGAAAACTTATGGTGAAAATGGTGCAGATGATCACGCCACTTGGAGGGTGGGAAACTCCAAGATAAGTGAAGGAAGAGCCGCCACTTGAAATGCTCACACACTCAAGATAAGACCCAAATCATTTAGGAGATAAAGCTCACTAATCACTCAAGCAGAGTTTCTTTACTATATTCAAAATCTAGGTGAAAATACATGAGGCAAGACACCCTATTTATAGCAAGAGGTGCCTTGGTGGGCAAGATGGGTAAAGGGTAGAAATGGCAAGGGAGAGGGGCTACCTAGGGTGTTGACCATGGTCAAAACCGCACCTTTAGGCATAACTTCTAGAAGGTAGGTTAAAAACCCTAATTATAGGTGCCTTGTCTTGAAAAAATGGGCTTGGTACAAGCCCATTTCGCTAAGTACACTCCCTTTTATGCTATGTGAACCTACTCTACCCTATTTTGCTATTTGGACCCAAAAGTGAGCCCAAATTATTTACAAACATGTTTTTGTCTTTTAAGAAGACCGGAAGAAAGAATAGTTGATGTTTTGGTCTATGCCAAGTTCTTCTTCTAGTGAGATCCACTTGATATTTGGTGGGATCTTGACTTGATTGCTGAGATGACTGCTCACAGTGTTAATTGTCTTTTGAGTCCTTGGTCATCTTCTTGGCTACTTGGATTGTATCATGCCTCCCAATTTGGAGAGAATTCGACCTCGAATTTAGAACTCCTGCAAATAACATAGTCAGTTTGTTCACATATAAAATATTGTGAGGTGGGGTATGTGAAGTAAACTTATGTACATGAAGCTTTGGGAGTTCATGTGGGTAAGTTCTAGATACAAGCCATTTTTGGAAATAATGTTTGGGGATGAAATGACTTTTTTGAAGATAATCTTCTTAGAAGGAGAGAACCTTTAGGAGATGTTTGAATTGCATCCCAAAACTTCCTTGTCTAAGATGTCAAGTATTTAGATTTATTAGGTAATGAAAAAGACAAGGAAGAAGAACACCTTGGAGGTGCAGTTTGCATTCCGACACGGGTCAACATGATATTGTTTTTATAGTGTAAGATGAGATATTGTGTCCGATTTATCTTTTCTTTCTTTTATCTTTTTCATTTTCTCTTTTGTTTTTCATTTTTATTTGGTTTTCATTTACCTCCTTTGGAGAGAGAGATTTTAATATGATCTTATGCCCTTGGAAGGTCAAAGAAATTTTATTAGTATGTCCATCATGTAAATTTTTTCTATCAAATTGTCATGGCCCTCCTAATAGAATGTGGGTGGCTTCCATTGGCACAACATCACACAAGACCTCATCTTTATATTTTCCAATTGAGAAGGCTATGAGGACTTGTTTATTAACAACTATTTCTCCCTCTTCACTAAGCCATTGGAGCTTGTAGGGCTTTACATGAGAGATGGTGGATAATCCAAGCTTTTTTACCACTCTTGTACTTGTCACATTGGTGAAACTACCCCCATCTACAATTAATGAACATAATTTGTCATTAATAAGGCACATTGTATGAAAAATATTTTCCCTTTGACTCTCATCTAAATGTTTTTTAATGTGTCCAAGCAAGTGCCTTACTACTAACAAATTACCTTCACAAGGAAACTCCTATTCATCCTAACTTTGGCTTCTTGAAAAGGTAGGGGAACTAGACCTTGAGGCTTGGGAATTATGGTCACTCACAACAACCCCCCTTTTTACCATCATGGTTCTTTTGGATGGACAATTTGCAACTGTGTGCCCAAAACCTACGCATTTAAAACATTTTGTGTTTGAGGTTTTGGTGGGTGACTTAGGGGTAGAGTGAAACAAATCAATTTAACAAGGAGATGACCAAGGATGCACAATACCATTCATACTATGAGAAGTCATCTTAACAATCAAGTGAAGACCTCACCAAGGATTTAGCTGACCTCACCAGAGGGAGAAATGGACACAAACCATAGCATCTTTTGTTCTTCCTGCTAGTCTTCTTAAGAATAAAACAAGTTGTAAATAATTTGAGCTCACTTTAGGAGTCCAAATAGAAAGATAGGCTATAATAGGTGCCTTTAGCATAATAGGGGGTGTAGATATCATTTTAGCTTGTTTTTTACCTAGTTTCTAGAAGAACAAGTCTAAGGTGTGATTTTGATTGAGTCAAACCCTAAAGGCAGCCCCATTTTTAGGTTTCCCATCCTACCCTTGCTTCTTGTTTTCCAAAGCACCATCTCCTATAAATAAGGTGCCATACTCCTTGTATTTTTACATGTTAATTTTGAATAGAAAAGTTACTCTGAACAAATTGTGTGAGAAGTTAGTGAGGTTTGAATCCTCTTGGCTAGGTCTTATCTTGAGTAGTGTGAGACTCTCAAGTGACGACCCTTCACTCATCTTGGTGGCTACCACACCCCAAGTGGCGTGAACCACTCTCACCACCACTCCATAAGCTACTCTTCCTACACTCTCACCACCACTCCATAAGCTACTCTTCCAAAGGCTTGAAACCGCACAAGTAAGAAAACCAAGGAGGTGGGAGAATAGGATAGCTTCAAGGAGTTATAATCAATACGACAGCCATGAGGAAGATGAAGATTGCAAGATGAATTAATTTGATGAAAGGCGCCAACATCAACACCATCCTTCTAAAATTTCTTTTCCCTATGTAAAATTGCCTAGTTTAGGTGGGGAAAGTGACCTCAAAATTTACTTAGGATGGCAGGCTAAGGTAGAGCAAATCTTTAATGTACATGAGGTCAAGAGGACCAAAAGGTAAAATTAGCCTCCTTAGAATTCTTAGACTATGCCATGCAGTGGTGGCATAAGACTGTAATGGACATTGGGCTAAACAATAAGCCAACTGTGATCTCTTGGGACGATTTAAAATTATGCATGTGCGCGCGGTTTGTTCCTCCTCATTATAGGAAGGAACTCTTGTTGAAGCTCCAACGGCTTCAACAAGGACCTAAAAGTGTAGATGAGTACTTTAAAGATCTTGAAACTACTTTGACAAAAATTGACATGCATAAAAATGAGGAGTCAAAGATAGCTAGATTTGTAAGTGATTTAAGAAGAGAAATCCAAGATGTGGTAGAACTTTATGAGTATTCCTCTTTGGAAATGTTGGTTCACCTAGCCATCAAGGTTGAATCACAAATTTTAAAGAAAACTTCTTTCAAAACTACTCATAATGATGGATTCTACCACTCATCATGGAAGGACAAAAGCAAAACTTTTTCAAAAAAATTTCCTTCCAATTTTGTGAACGATACCACTTAAAATCCTAGAGTTTCTCAACCCTCAACCTCTACACCTAAGTCACCCACCAAAACCTCAAGTCAAAAATGTTTTAAATGCATAAGTTTTGGGCACAAAGCAGTCAATTGTCCTTCAAAGGAGGGTTGTCATGAGTGACCATAACTCTCAAAGGGCTAAGTCCCCTACCTCTTCAAAAAGCAAAAGTGAGGAAGAGTATGAAATTTCATATGAGGGAGACTTGTTAGTAGTGAGGCGCATGCTTGGCCAAGACCAAAAACCTTTTGATGAAAGTCAAAGGGAAAACATTTTTCACACTAGGTGTCTCATTAATGACAAGTTGTGTTCCTTAAATGTGGATTGGGGTAGTTGTACAAATGTGGCAAGCACAAGAGTGGTGGAAAAGCTTGGGTTACCCATCATCTCTCATGCAAAGCCCTACAAGCTCCAACGGTTTAGTAAAGAGGGGGAAATCTAGGTGAATAAACAAGTCCTCATAGCCTTCTCAATTGGATAATATAAGGATGAGGTCATGTGTGATGTTGTACTTATGGAAGCCACACCTATTCTTATAGGAAACCCATGGCAATTTGATAAAAAGACTTTACATGATGGCCTTACTAACAACATTTCTTTTACCTTCCATGGGCACAAGATCACCTTAAAATCTCTTTCTCCAATAGAGGTCCATGAGGACCAAATAAAAATGAAAAACAAAAGAGAAAATGAAAAAGAGAAAGAAAGAAAAGGATAAACCGAGTCACAAAATATCATCTTACACAAGTAAATCAATCATGTTGTGCCATACTACAAACTGCACTTCCAAGGTGGCTTTCTTCTTTGTCTTTTTCATTGCCAAATAAATCTAATTACTTGACATCTCGGACAAGGAAAAATTGGGATGAACATCAAACACCTCCTAAGGGTTCTCATCTTTTGAGAGGATTTTTATCACCAAGCCCTTTCATCCCCAAATATTCTTTCCCAACATGGCTTGTAAGAAGAGCTTGCCTTTTTTAACTCCCCAAGCTCAACGAACATAAGTTCGTTTCACATACCACACCCTACACTATCTTATATGTGAGTAAACTAACTAAGTTATCTGCAAGAGTTCTAAATTTGAGGTCGAATTCTCTCAAACAAGGGGAGCATGATAAAATCCAAGCCAACAAGGAGATGACCAAGGACTGACATGACCATTCACACTATGAGAAGTCATCTCAACTTTCAAGTGAAGACCCCACCAAGGATCTAGCTGACCTCACCATAAGAAGAAATGGGCAAAGACCAGAACATTAAATATTCTTCCTACTAGTCTTCTTAAGAACTAAACAAGTTGTAAATAAATTTGGCTCACTCTAGGGGTCCAAATAGCAATATAGGCTAAAGTAGGTTCATATAGCATAATAGGGGAGGTGTGCTTATCACTTTATCTTGTTTTTGACCTAGTTTCTAGAAGAACAAGCCGAAGGTGTGGTTTTGACTTAGTCAAACCCTAAAGGCAGCCCCGTTTTTAGGTTTCCCATCCTACCCTTGCTTATTTTTTTCCAAGGCACCATCTCCTATAAATAGGGTGTCATACTCCTTGTATTTTACATGTTAATTTTTAATAGAAAAGTTACTTTGCACAAATTGTGTGAGGTGTTTGTGATGTTTGAATCTTCTTGGCTAGGTCTTATCTTGAGTAGTGTGACTCTCAAGTGGCGGCCCTTCACTCATCTTGGTGTCTACCACACCCCAAGTGGCGTGAATCATTCTCACAATCACTCCATGAGCTACTCTTCTTCCATTCTTTTCAATTCATTTCAATTTTCGCCTTTCATACATGTCTTTGTCTTGAATTCTTGTTCTTGTTTTTGCTTTTGTTATTTGCTTTAGTTGATCTTTTGGTTCAGCCATGACCACCATTGATGCTTACCTTATTGCCATTTCCATTTCGCATTTCATTCCATCTATCACTTTATATTGAGTTTTCATCTTTGCCTTTGTGAAGTGAACATTCACACTTACTTAACCATTTGATTAACTTCGTGTCTAGTGGGAATCTTCCTTAGGTGTCACCATTAAAATTTCTAAAATCCCAACTTTAAGTAAATTGTCACCATAAAATGGAACCATATAAAAATCAACTCACATCAATCGGAGAGTCATGGAAGGAGACGCCTAGCTTCACTCTTTAAGGAGCTTGAAGAGTCAACATGCAAAGAAAAGGTACCCCAAGGTAGTCTTTTTTGTAGAGAAAGATATTCCTATTCTAAAGTTGGCTCAGCCAGAAAATACTATTCTACTATTTACATTTTATACACAACCTAAGGCAAATATTATTTCTGAAATCTTCCAAGTTAAACATCTGCTCTTAGTTGAGAATAATGGTGGCTTTAGCAAGGATAGTTTTGCATCAGTTGGTAATGGGAAAAGTTTTACCTTGCCCCACAGTGGGTGCCAAATATTTAGATTTAGACCGAATAGAGAGGAAAGTCCTTCTTTTCTAGTGAATTTGTGCTTATTGCAACTTGACCCATCTTGATGGCAGAGCCCATATAGAGGATCTACTACTAGGGCAATGGCCATAAGAAATGTGCATGAAGAGTGGGACTCAACAAAGACAGACAAAGACACCCTCTTACACATTTTTAAAATCATGACCTAGTTGTAATTAGTATAAAAGGATTTATTTTTCTTGTAACTAAATTGGACCAAGTAGTATAGATTTTTGAGCTTGTATTTGGACCTTAAACAAATTATGTTTAGGTTAGGATTTTTAAACCTACCTAGAGTTTAATTGGGCTTAATTGAGCTCACATCAAACCCTAGGTCGGTCTTAGGATGCATTATATGACTAAGGTTTATACACATGATTCACATTGCCATCACATGGCAAGTGTGACTATAATAGGCGCCCCTTTTAAATTCAAAACTCCCTCCATTTTCTATTGTATTTGGCCAGCCAAAACACCTATAAATAAATGTGCAAGACTTGGCATAATTCAAATTAATGAGAGTAGTGTTACGTTGTTAAAATTCATGGACAACACCTTGCCTTCCTCTCCCTGGGGTAAACTTCTTGTTAATCTCCTTGTACATCTTCTAAAGTGAGTAGGGCGAACCTATCACTCGCCATAATTCACCCCGTCTACTTCATGGTTCCTTAAGCTCCTTTTGAGCTGATATTTGCTTTCTCTCAATCATTGATACATTTTCTTCATCTTCATTCAAGTCAATGGAAGGAGGACGCAGTCACTTCTAGTTATAATTCTCACCTATCTATAGGCGATTTGAACTTGATCACAAAATCTTTTGGAAAGGTTTAAAGGCACTCTTTAATATTGAAAAATGGTTTAACACGATTCCAAGAATGAAGGATGAAAGATTGCTTTGTTTTTGTTATATTTGATAACAGTTTGAAATTCTCACTATGAGACTCAAGAGGATGTGCCTTTAGACCCTTGGTCGATCTTTAGGTGATGTTGATTTTAAGTTCAACCTTATATTATGAGTCTTTAATTTACCTTGGCCACTTCAGACTCAAGGTGGGAAATTGTCATGATGATACAATATTTAAAATGACTCAATTAAAATTTTATTTTATTATTAAAATAATGTCAATAGAAAATATCTAAGTTTTAAATTATTTTAATTGATTACTTCGTACTTTTAACAAATGAAAATGTTCTTTCTTGCAAAAACCAATAAAAAAAACTATTTTAACATATTAAAATACTTTTTAATTCATTAAATATCACTCGATATTTCAAATGACTCTTAAGAAATTCCAAGTCACCTTCTAAGTTAATCAACTTAAAATCAAAAACATTTCTATATCAACAACTCAACAACAAAATCAAATACTCTAATTACGACTTCAATCTTCAATTAACATGTTTTGTTGAAAACATTAAATATTTTATCTTTGTATTTGCTTCAAGCTTCTATTTCATCACATATGAAACACACTATTTCTATTCAAATATTCATCTTCATAATTAAGAGAAGAAACAAAATTGTATATTGATTTTTCACTTTTCATGCACACCCAAATAAACATGAAATCATTTCTTAGTTCCGTCTAAATAAACATGAAATGCATACCCAAATTCTTGTATTTCAATCTTTCTTAACAATGAAATGTTAGATGTAAATATAGACCAAATATATTACATGACGAAAATGAAGTGTAAAAAAGAATCCATTCTTAGTTCCATGGTTGATTTTATGAGTTTATTATTAACCAACATTTCATGGGAGGTAAAATGAAGAATCTTTGAAATATAAGAGTGTCTCAGTGAAGGATCATTGTAGGGTATCATAGGCTCATTTGGGATTGATGGATGACTCCAAAAACTCATTTTGTCCCTTTTTTATTCATTAAGTGAAGAAGTGAAGAACGGTACTTTTGTTATGCACAAATCATTTCGGAAAAGTTTAACACCACCAATGAAACAAAGTCTTGAACTTTCTTACAATAATAGAAACAACCCCAAAAGGTTAATCAGTCTATATTTTTCAGCAGAGGTGGGTGTGAGTGAACATTGGGCTTCAGAGTCACATGATTCTGATTTAATTGTATAATAATAAACACACAACATCATTGAGGACCTACACAATCCTAAAGTAGACAAACTTTCGAAGACATTAAAAACCACACTCTACATTTCCTAACTACCAATGGAGAGATGGAAACATCCTCAAAAGCCTCGTTGTTTGCACATTTTAACTTCCGTTTTTGCTGTTTTAACAATTGCACAAAGATGTCTTAGTTTTCAAATAGTATCTTAGCTTTGTAAAACAATTATAATTTTATAAACAATTAATACTTTAGAAAAATTATTAAGTAAAAAATAATTTTAAAGATAAAAAATAATTAATTATTACATTAACTAAATTAAAAACTATTTTATAGATTGTAAAATTTATTAGTATCTAAATAGTTTCTTTTATTAGTAAAAAAATATAAAATAATTTTTAAATTGGTATCTAATTATTTATCAAGATTTTTATTATTAAAATAGTATCAATTTAATTAATATACTAACAAATTATATTTTATATTTAAAATTAATTTTTATTTAATGATTTCTTAGTAATGAAAATTCATAAAATAATTAGTTTAATATATAATTGAATTGAAGAGTAATTGTGAAAGTGAAATTTATCTTTTGTAACTGAATTTTCCTGAGACAAAATCAATATCAAACATTTAATATGAAGAAACTCAGGTATATAGGAAGTAGTAAGATTTTAAGTAAAAAATTGTTTAGGGTTCCAATTTATAGGGCCCATGATCATAAAGAGGCTTGCCATTAGAGAACCAACAGAAATTGGGGAGATTCAGAATCCCGAAAACCTAGTCAACAAAGTCGGTGAAGTTCTTGAGATGAAATTGTACTGGCAAGATCTGGTCATTTCCTTTGGGGTAGTGGACCACATGGATATTTCCGACCTCAAAAGTCAGCAACTTTGTCCACACTTTGTTTTTAATTGGCAAAACAACATTCACACGGTTTGGCAGCCTTGTAAGACTTGGACTGCAACCACATCATCATGCATTACTAATTACTAAATACAAAATTCCTTCCACAGACCTGAGTCAATCCTTTTTCATCCAATATTTGTCTTTAATGTATCCTTCCCTACACCCAATCCCTTTCATCTACCATTGTATATCAACTATTAACCCTAATAAAATTGTAAATTCTTCTACTTCAACTCTTCAACAACATCACTAAAATATCACATGTAAAATATTGTTTGTTTTGAAATTCATAAGTTCCTCACCATGGTGATTATATTTTTCTAAGAAAGATATCAAATTATCTACTCCTTAACTATAAACTGTAAAAACACACTTTTTTATTCACTTTCATACTAGGATTCTAAAGGTAAATTGCTTTTAAATTTTGCAAAGCCTTGTTTCTGTCCAGATGTACCATTAAAATCATATTTTCTTTAACTTAAAATATGTAAATAGAACTACTTGAAACTTATTTTTTCAATTTTATTCATCAGAAAATAAATTTGATTTTCTAAACTACCCTTCAGACTAATTTTTTGGGTAATTCTTTCAATAGGAACATTCTCCATTTTGAACATGTGAATCAATTATTCATTGGAAATAGAATTTGAACTAAATGAAGAGTATAATGAAGACATTTTATTCAATAAAGTAAAATTAGTTAAGATTCACTTGTATTTCAATCATCACACATAATGTTTTTTTTTTCTTTTAAACCTTAAAGTATTATGCTATGATAAAACATAAATACAATTCATTAGATAGTTTTAGCATTATTATTTAATTACAATTTCAGTAGTATACATTTGAATTAAGGATTGAAGTAAAGTAATATGGTAAAATTCTAATGTTTTGGATAAAAGAATAACACCAACAAAGTGCACAAGGTAAAATTGTTGAACTCGTGTTTGTATTATAGTTAAGCAGTAGTGCCGACTTTAAAGACTTGGAATTTACCTTTTTAATTCCCAATGAAACTTCACCGCACGTTCCTACTCTTCCAACATACTATATCATTCTCTTTCTCTAGTTGTCAACCATTACACTGCTCATTCTCTTTTCACATTGCACTTTTCTTCATTTTTTAGTATCACTGTGCAAACTTCATTCTTCATGGCTAAGCCAGAAAAATCAAAATCTGGGTGTTTCCCTGGCTTACTACGTCTGCTTCTATGTGCTGGAAATGCAACTAGTCCTCCAGTGCACCCCACTGATCATTTCACAGAATCAGAGGAATCAGAAAATTCACATTCCACCAAAGAAACCGCGGTGGTCAATGATGGTTCTACTCCTGGAGTGGTGGCAAGGCTAATGGGGTTGGATTCACTTCCAAACTCCAAATGGGCAATCAAAGGAGGGACCCCAGATTCTGTTCCTAGAAGCAGGTCAGTGAACTTTGTGGATTACTTGCTTGAGTTTGATGCAAACCATGCTATCCATAGGAGAGTGAAGACCTCGGCCTCGTTCAGAGAGGTTCCTAGTTTGGTTCAGAACCAAAATGGTAGCAACCTCTTTGTGCTTTGCATGGATGGTGACAAAGACCAAGAGGTTAGACATGAGTTTAGGAAATTGGAAACGGGTTTGGGAGAGGTGAGGAAGGGGAAGAGGCAGGGGAGTAAGAACAAGGAGAGTGTGAGTGTGAAAAAAGAGAGGAATGTAGGGAAGAACAGGAAAATTTCCAAGCTGAAGAATGAACCAAGGAGAGTCCCTTCTTCTAAGCATGGTTCAAAGGGTCGAAATCATGATGGTAAACCTTTATCTTCTGTGTCCTCAGGTTCCTCTAAGTGTAGTTCTTGTAGTAATAGACAAAATGATGATGGTTCAAGATCAAGGTCAAACACTTATTTGCCAAATAAGCACAAGAAGGGGCTTGTTGAAACAAAAGACAAGAAGAACATGAGAAACCAGAAGTTACTGATGAAGGTAGAAAGTGAATGCAGCATGGAAAATCACAGTCCAGTTTCAGTTGTAGATAGCAATGATTATCCCTTACTTTATGGAACAGATTTTCTAGGTGTGTTTTCTCAACTCACTCCCTTTTTATTATGATTTTTACTTAATTTAAAAATACTAGTTCAACGGTTAGAATGAAATTGAATGTTGTTGCAATGCCCTTTTCACTGGCTTGTTATCAAACTCTTGCTCCTTTGTGAAGAAAAGAAAAGGATCCAAAATATATAATGGGTTGTTTGATCTAACTAAACAGCTTATGTTATTGGTTTCTTATCTTTGTAGAGAATGTGTATTGTTTTCTCGTGTAATTTTTATTATAATGAAATGAAAGAAAAGGCTCTAAAATCATCTATGCAACCGCATTTAATTTTTGTCTGTCAGAAAGCATGCAACATTTACACAACAAACCAGTTCTTTAAGCTTCTAAAGTGGCTACATTATGCATTCTTCACATGGTGTTGTAGTTTCAATGCAATTTTACTTTACCTTAGTACATATGATTTTTTATTGCAGATGGTACAAGCTTGGTGGCTTCAAAGTCAAAGTGGGAATCTCCATCACTATTGTTGTCCTTGGATGATGATGTTGAAGACAGTGCAAGTACTAATAAAGATTATACTTTCATAGATGTCAACAAGGAAGCAGAGTATTTCTCAGAAATGATGTTGCAGCTTCGTAATTTGACAGAACAGGATGTAAGAGACTCAGATTGTACCTTAAAACATATACGTGAGAGTGAATGTTTTAGGGACATTTGTTTGGTGTTTGAGCATAAAATTTTCGACCATTTATTATATGAGGTCGTCAATGAAGTTTTTGAACTTCATTGTTGATTTTTTACTTTCATTTTGGTGTGTAAGTATGCATAGAACTAGGATATTTTGTGATGATTTTGCAAATGAACTATTGTAATTTCTACATGATGAATAATATATCTAACTTCATGTCCTTTTCCTCAACTTTTCCCTGAAATAAAGAAATATCGTAATAGTTATCGTTTATCAGTTATGACTTTACTATTATTATTATTATCATTAGAATAATAATTACTTTTATAATTATAACTAATATTGTATTGCAACTGCCATCATAATTATTGCAAATGTGATGTATGTATATGTCTCATATTTAAATTTAATGATTATTGTAATTAAGTTTTTATATTTAGTTCACATTAATTAATATTTTAGAAATAGAAATATAAAAGTGAAGTCAATTTAATTCAACTTCAAATAATTTAAAATTAATTAGATTAAATATTATATTTAAATTCATCCAAATTGAACTGCAAAATACATTTGATATTTTTTTTTAAAATTCTTAAAAAATAGAGTAAACGACTATATGCAAGTTAAAAAGTAGACAAGAGTTTAGAAAAATCAAACACTAAAATATACTTACAACCTTAGTTATTTGTTAGAGTTAAATAATTATTTGTCATTTATGCTTGAATGAACCCCAAATTCATCTTTGAAAATTTTAGGATAAGTCACATTAATCTCTAATAATTCAAAAATTCACATTAATTTTCCGAAGTAATAAAAGTTACCTATATTACAGCTTTGGACGTATTTGTTTGTTAAAACAATTTAATATAACCCAAGTTTTTTATGTAATGAAAATTAATAAAATGTTAAAAACTAAAGGTATTTGTGCTTATTTTAATTTAAATAAAATAAGTAGATTTTTGTTGTTTTATGTTTGTCTAATTTTCTTACTTTATTTTTTTAAAATTCTATATGTTCGTTATATAAATAATTTAAAAGAATTCATTTATTTCAAAAATACTTATTTTAGCAACTAAACTTGGAGCAGAAAACGTGGCTAATTCATTCATATTTGGTTATTCCTTCTTGGACCTATTAAACTTCTTCCTCCATCCCACCAAATAAGTAAAATAATTAAATATTCCATTTAATTTACTCTAATTTTGAAAAGCTCTTTGCATAACAAACTTTAGAAAAGTTATTTGATAAAATACAAACAAAAGTTTATTTTGAAAATTTTGTTCCAAAAAGTATTCTAAAAATATATTTGTTGATTTCTATTTTCTTCTTTTTTTCTGTTTATAGCATCAGTTCTAAGTACAGTCCATGTGAAGTGAAAAAACCAATCTCACTCTAGGCCCAATGATTTCATGTCATTCTATCTTTTATCAAATAAAAATAATAATAAATATTTTAGGAATTAAAAGAGAAGTTTATTGTTGGAAAAATAATTCACTGTCTATAATTTTCAAAAAAGTATTTCTTTTATAACTAGTGTTCTAAAAACATTAATTAACAATACACAAAAAATATGAATGACGTGACGGCCGTTTTATAGTCCTTTTGATTTTCTTTGTCTAATCAAAGAAAAAATATTTAGAAACATGATGAAATTTTGAGGCTCTATCACGCATGTATGCAGGCCTTGGCCTTTTATAGTCTATTTTTTTTACACTAATAATAAATAGAGGTTCTTTATATATTACTAAGGATTTTTCACACATTTCGATCACTAAGTATATTTCAAATACATTTTGATCCCTACGTTAAGAAAATCATGTTAATAATTATGTGACAACATGATTAATTATGTGGTTAAACTATATAAAAGCAAAATTTCTATAAAGTATCATAAATAGACAAAAAAATCTTAATAAAGTATTATAAATAGACAAATATCTTAATATATACACTATTTGTTTATTATAAATTTATCACTTTCTCTATATTTTATCTAACTTGAGTATTAGAGGGTATTTGGAGGATAAGTCTACTTATTTGTCCTTATAAAATTATCAAAAGAAGATATTTAATTCAAGAGGAAGACATATCAATCTTATGGAGGTCGCCATTCTTGTAGGAATTATTTGACACTAGTCTTGCAAGTAAATTTTTGAAAACCACAATGTTATTGAGGAATATGACGAACAACTAACAACCAAGATCGTTGAAACAAAAAACTTAAGAAAATCGCTTAAGTGAAGTGACTTTGTTATTTGAGCTCGAGAAAGAACACACTACTAGAAAATCAGAAACCAGTTTTTGAGACAAAATATAATTGGTTACTATATTTACTAAATTAGATACTATTTTATAGAGTAAAAAATTATTGATATCTAAATTGGTATCTAATTAGTTAATTGATATCTAATTAGCTACTAAGGTTTTAGCTACCAATTTTAGAATCTAAAGTAGTTGTAGCTAATTAGATACAAATTTACAAACTAATTTATAAATTTTATTAATAATAGAAACTACTTTAGATACCAATAATTTTTTTAGTCTCTAAAATAATATCTAATTTTGTTAATACACGTTTGGTCTTTAAAATTAGTTTCTATTTAATGATTTTTTTGTAGTGACATGAGAACGTCAAAAATATAAGTGGAGGAGATGGAGGCTCCCAAGTGAGAGGACAACCCCAAGAAAGAGGACGCCCACGTCAAATTTTGTAGGAGAACCAATGCACATCCTACAAACTGAGCCAAGAACAACAAATGAACCAAACCACTTGCGTGTCCTCCTCCACCTAGAGAAGTTGACGACAACCAAAATCAAGGTATGCAATACCACACCAAAAGCAAGTATGCAATACCAATACCACACCATCTTAGGTATATGGACATTTATGTCATCCAAGTCAGCTTATACACTACAGATGATGTCATTTTCTATTTAGTATTCCCAACCTCCCTTAGAGTAGCAACTTTAAGTTGGTTCACGAGAATAGCTTTGTAGCTATTAATTATTTTGACATGCTCGTGACCAAGTTTGGAAGGCAATCCGAAACAAGTAGGTCACATGACCATCTTGTTAGAATATATGGCCTTAAACGAGAGGGGGATGAATTGTTTAAGAGGGCTTTTTGAAAACTTTTGCAAGTTTAACAAAATTCTTTGTGTAAATTCAGAACAGGAATTAAGTTAGCCAAGAATTTAAGCAATTATACAACAAAGCAACAAAAAAACAATCGGTTGTTTATATCAGCAAAGCTTAAAACAGAATTTAAATGAGTTCAGGGTAAGAGAGAAATACACCAATAGTTTATACTGGTTCACTCTTAAGCCAAGAGCTACATCCAGTCCCCAGAATACCACTGGGTAATCCACTAAGCAATCAAACCAGATTACAAAACACAAACTACCAAAGTAGTGACCTTGAACCTTTCAAGAAACACACTACCTTTAGCAAACCACACCAAGAGTATTGATCTTGAACACCTCAAAAACAGATAATACTCCTTGGAAACACAACCCCAAAAATACAATAGGTTTAGAAAGGATTACACCTAATCACAGTACAATCTAAATTGAATACAATTTCAATCCTATTCCACTCTCTCTTGAAAATCCAAAGCTTGATGTGAATCTTGAAATCTTAGAATCAATTATGTCAAACTGAATTTCTCAAAACTGTTTCTTTCTTATTTGAAAACATAAACAAACCATTTATATTTTCCAAAGAATGGTCAAAGCAATTAATGAAGGAGTGTATTCAGTTGGAAAACATTTAAAGCAGATTCACCATTCAAAAATGAATTTTGTTAGGATTTTCAAAGAAACAATCGGTTGAAACCACAAAACAACCGATTGTTTGGCTTGACAGTTAAGTCAACCAAACCAAAACAGTTTTCTATTAGAATGTATGGCCTTAAACGAGAGAGGGGGATAATTTTTTAAAGGGGGTTTTCGAAAACTTTTTAAGCTAGAATGAAATTCTTTACAAGAAACCAGATTAGGAATTCAGTTAGCCAAGAAACAAAGCACAAAACAACAAAGCACCAGAAAAACAATCGGTTGTTTCTTCGAAACAATCGGTTGTTTATACCAGCAAAACAACAACAACTGAATTTAAATGAGTTTAAGGGAAGAAAGAGATACACAAACAGTTTATATTGGTTCACTCTTAAACCAAGAGCTACATCCAGTCCCTATAATCCATTGGGCAATCCACTAAGCAATCAATTACAGATTACACACAAAACCACCAAAGAAGTGACCTTGATCCCCTCAAGAAACACACTTCCTTTGTCTCAGCACACACCAAGAATGTTGATCTTGACAACCTCAAGAGCACACAAACCTTTTTGGCTTACAACACCAGATTTACAAAGTATTCAGAAAGAATTACACTTGTTACAGAATGAACTGAAATCAATACAAATGTAATCCTATTCCACTCTCTCTTGAGAAATCCAAAGATGAAAAGTGAAATATCAAATCTTGAAAGCAATCTCTGAAAAACTCAAATCTATTTTTCTCTATTCTTATTTGTTATAAAACATTAACAAACTATTTATAGCTTTCAAATATTGGTCAAAGCATTTAAAACAGGAGCGCATTCAGTTTGAAAATCATTTAAAGCACACTTAACTAACAAAACATATTATGTTAAGATTTTCAAACAAACAATCGATTGATTGCACGAAACAATCGATTGTTTTGGTTTGACAGTAAGTCAACCAACCAAAACAGTTTTCAACCTTTTCAAAAACACCTAAGAGTAAAACAATCGGTTGTTTCGATAAAACAACAGGTTATTTTTCACTTAGTTTGAAAAACACTTTAAACTTAAAAGATTTGTAAACACTTTAGCTAAGATTCAACAAAGAGTGAATTACACAGATAAACTACCCAGATCCTGTTAGAATATATGGCTTTAAACTAGAGGGGGGGGGTGAATTGTTTAAAGAGGGTTTTCGAAAACTTTTAAGCCAAGAATGAAATTACTTCGAGAAACAAATGATAAGGAATTCAGTTTGCCAAAACACAAAGCAAAAACAACAGCACCAGAAAA
>Ga0123342_1003318_pt1 | contig 25923 bp, 15 predicted proteins | sample Turbeawhitnodule_FD_89960 | JGI IMG/M metagenome (GOLD analysis project Ga0123342, IMG submission 89960) | Root nodule microbial communities of legume samples collected from Mexico - Turtle bean Mexico white nodule | ecosystem: Host-associated > Plants > Roots > Nodule | place: Mexico: Nepantla...
GAAAGACCTTTTGTTGAAACTCCAAAGGTTTCATCAAGGCACGCTTAGTGTGGATGCTTATTTTAAGGAACTTGAAACGCTTTTAACTAATATAAACATGCACGAAAGTGAGGAGTCCAAAATGGCTCGCTTTGTAAGCGGTCTTAAAAAGGAAATCCAAGATATGGTAGAATTGCATGAATATTCTTCTTTAGAAAATTTGATTCACCTTGCCATCAAGGTATAGTTCCAACTTTCAAAGAAAAACTCTTTTAAAAATTCTCATAATGATGGCTTTTACGACACATCTTGGACAAATAAACAAAATTCTACTTAAACTTTTCCCTCCAATTTTAAAAAGGAGTCCACTTACAAACCAAAAGATTCAAAATCCTCACCTTCAACTCCTATATCACCTACCAAGACCTCAAGTAAAAAATGTTTTAAATGTTTAGGTTTTGGTCAAATAACCGCAAATTGTCCAACAAAGAGAACCATGATGGTTAAGGAGGGTCAAGTAGTTAGTGAACATAGTGATAACTCATCTAGATCTAACTCCCCTTCCCCTTCAAAAACCCTTAGTGAATATGAGTGTGAAATACCTTGTGAAGGTGACTTATTGATGATAAGGCGAATGTTGGGCACAATTCCAAAACCTTTGGATGATACCCAAAGAGAAAATATTTTTCACACCCGCTGTCTTATCACCAAAAAGTTATGTTCCTTGATTATTGATGGGGGTAGTTGTACTAATGTGGCTAGTACAAGAGTTGTGGAGAAGTTAGCCTTACCCGCTATCTCTCATACCAAGCCCTATAAATTACAATGGCTTAGTGCCGAAGGTGAAATCATGGTTAACAAACAAGTCTTCATAAAATTTTCAATAGGAAAGTATAAAGATGAGGTTTTATGTGATGTTGTGCCCATGGAAGCAAGTCATGTTCTTTTAGGAAGGCCTTGGCAATATGATAAACATGTTTTACATGACGACCTATCCAATACAATGTCTTTTTCCTTCCAAGGGCGCAAGGTTACCTTAAAACCCCTCTCTCCCCAAGAGGTTCATGAGGACCAAATAAAAATGAAAACTAAAAGAGAAAATGAGAAAGCAAAAGAAGTAAGTACTAAACCGAGTCACAATAGTTTATCCACTAAATCAATCATATTGACTCGTGCTATGCCTCAACTTGAACCTCAAAGGTATTCTTATTCTTTGTCTTTTTCATTACCCAAGGTTCCTAATTCAACAACATCTTGGTTAAAAAATGTTAGGGATGATTTTTACATACCTCCTAATGGTTTTCACTTTTTAAGAGGATTTTTTCCAAAGAATATCCTCATTCCCAAACAATCTTTTCCAACATGGTCTGTCTATAGGACATCTTTTTCTGTACTCCCAATGTTTCAAAATGCTAAGTCAAGTTTGCCTATCTCTTTGTCTTATGCAGGAGTACTAAATTCGTGGTCGAATTTTCTCCAACTTGGAGGACATGATGTGATCCAAAAATACATAAAGATAACCAAGGATGCTACACTTGAAGGGTCATCTCAACAAGCAAATAAAGACCTCATTAATAGGAGAAATGGACAAAGGCCAAAGCATTTGAAGTTCTTCTTATTAGTCTTCTCAAAAGATGAGGTCCAAGACAATTAATATCTCTTTGTAATATCTTTAGAATAGATTCTAAATAGAACATTAGAAGGGAAGTAGTAGGAAAAGTCACTTTTCTAGAATAAGGAAGTGACTTGAAAAGGGGCAGCATTTACCTTGTCTTTTCATATGCCTTGCCTTTTCATTTACAAATGACTCTTCATGTATTTTTACATTTTCATGACCGGTCCTCTATGCCTACATAAAGAGGAGCCTTGCTTTTGTAAACACAAGTTGAATATTGAAATTGAAAGTGAAGTTACTCTCTTGAATTTGAGTGGTTTCTTTGTGAGACTTTTTCTCCTTCTCTTTGTCTTATCTTGTGGGTCTTGGGAATCCTCAAGTGGTGGCACTCTCACTCATCTTGGAGCCTTCCACAATCCAAGTGGCGTGATCACTCCCATTGTCTTAAACCACATAAGTTTCTTCAACTCTTCATCTTCTTCTTCCATACCCATTCTATATCAAAAACTCTAAAACATGTTTTATTTCTTGTTCTTGATTTTCAATCGGTCAAATGTTTCTGTTGAATGTTTATAATCAATATTTTGTCATTGGTTCTTGTTTCAATTGGTTGGAATTACTTGTTAATGTTCTATTCGGTTCATGTTTTTGAAATGGGTTTCCCTTGGGTTTCTTGATTTTTGTTCTTGAAATGGGTTTCTAATGGGTTTCTTGATTTGTGTTCTTGAATTTCTTGTAGAATCTTGATCCATATCTTGAAAGTGTCATATGATGTTTCATCTTCTAATCAACTCACATCAAAATACAACAAGTATTCATTCAGATTTGAGAAAGAGTTTTGGTTTGTGAAAGAGTTTTAAAAAGCAAGAGTGCTTTCAAGCTTTGCTGTGTGGTGACAAGTGCTGATAATAGGATCTCTGGTTCTTTAAATCCAGGTGCTTTCTATCATGTTTAGTATCTTGTAATTGTTCATATTACATACTGTTTTTTTGTTAAAATCCTGTAAAGGCAGAGGGTGTTCTGTCTTGAGGTGTTTTGTGTGCAAAGGGGGTGAGTAGGCTTTGTTGGATTCAAAGTCACCTCTTTGTGGTGTTTTCTTGTAATCTGTTATTGATTGCTAGTAGAACTCAGTGGTTTGACTGAGAACTGGATGTAGCTCAGGGATTGAGTGAACCAGTATAAACTCTATGTGTAAATCTCTCTTTCTCTCAAACTCTCTAACTGTTTGTTGGATTGTTTGATTGCCTTCCTTAAGTGCTTATCTGAGTTGTTTGTTAAGGATTCATTTTGAAGCACGTATTTGCGAAAATCTTTGATAAAACAATTCACCCCCCTCTTGTTTAAGGCATCAATTCTACAATTGGCATAAAGAGCTAGGTTTTTGAAAATTACTCAAGTCATTGTTTCTGTTTTTTGAAGGATGATAAAATGCCTTTTGGGGAAGGTGCTTCTATAAACAGGCCACTACTATTTTGTGGGGTTAATTACTAGTTTTGGAAAGTAAGAATGAAAATCTGTATACACTCAACTGATAAGGGTATTTGGGAATCAATTGAAAATGGTCCCTTCATACCTCAAGTTAAGAGAGATGAGGTTTTTGTTAATAAACCTTCATCTGAGTGGACTGAGGCAGAAAATAAGAAAGTTAAGTTTGATTGGATAACTAAAAATATTATAACATTTGCTCTAAGCTGTGATGAGTTTTTCAAGGTTTCACAATGCAGCTCGGCCAAAGAAATGTGGGACATCTTAGATGTTACACATGAAGGCACAACTGATGTCAAGAGAGCTAAGAAGCATGCTCTGATTCAAGAGTATGAACTGTTTAGGATGCAAAAGGGAGAATCTATCTTTGATGTGCAAAAGAGGTTTTCTTACATTGTGAACCATCTTATGAGTCTTGGTAAGACGTTTGATGAAGAGGAGATTAACATCAAGATACTGAAGTGTCTTGATAGAACAGGGCAGCCAAAGGTCACTACCATCTCTGAATCGAAGGATCTCGACTTAATGTCTGTGGCATCTCTGTTTGGTAAGCTTAGAGAGCATGAGATTGAGATTCATAGGCTTGTTGTCCAAGAGAGTGAAGACAAGCACAACAAGAGCATAACTCTAAAGGCTTGCAAGCAACAACCAGATTCCAGTGAAAGGGAATAAGATAACATAAGTTTGTTATCAAGAAAATTCAGCAAATTCTTGAGAAAAAGACAAGCTTTTAAAAGGTATGGTTCAAAGAAACCTAGTGAGTTCAATTCTAATAAGTATACTTGCTATGGGTGTGGAGAACATGATCATATCAATGCTGAATGTCCAAACAATGAAGTCAAAGAAAAGGGAGACTTCAAGAAGGAGAGAAAGGGAAAAGCTAAGAAAGCATATGTAGCATGGGATGATAATGATGTCTCATCCTCAAGTTCTTTAGATGATGAGGAAACTAATATGTGTTTTCTAGCATCAGTAACAAGCAGCATGAGTTCTACTTCATCAAGTAAAGGTACCACCTACTATCAATTGCTTGATGCTTTAATGAAACCCATGATGAAGCCAACCGATTGGCACTTTCTCTCAACCGGTTGAAAGGACTGAATAACTGGTTGGAAAATAGAGTTAAGTCTCTAGAGGAAGAGTTAAGCAAGACAAAAAAAGATTTTGAAAATTTGGAGTTAGTTTACAAAAATTCTTCTTGTAGTTGTAAGACAAAAGCTTGTGAAAATTGTGAACTTCTTGAAAAGAAGATCCACTACCTTTTGAAAACCTTGGACAAGCTTACAACTGGAAAGTCCAATTTTGAAGAGGTTCTTGCATCTCAAAATTGTGTTTTTGGAAAATCAGGTTTAGGCTTCTACCTTCAGAGCAAGAAAAATAAAGTTTCAAAACCTTTTTCACATGCTCCACAAAAACAATCGGTTAAAAAGTCGTTTCAACCGGTTGTAACATGCTTTTATTGCATGAAGAAAGGTCACTCTGTCAAGTACTGCAGGTTTCGTAAAATTCTTGTACCTAAGGGCATCTTTACGTGGTTTCCTAGATGTATTGTTGGTTCAAAAGACAAATCTAACACAGAAGGTCCCAAATTCATTAAGGGATCAAACCTTGTAATTTGACAAAGTGTTGTTTTGTGGATTTCTGACTTTACTTGAAGGATCATTAAGGACAGGACCTTAAGAGAATTTCTGTACATACCAATGTCTTGTGCTAATTTCATGAACTACATACATTTATCTGAAATCTAAGAATGAAGTTCTTAGTTCTTCTTTGTTAAGAACAATTGTTTCTTAAATTCAATTCAGTAGTTATACTCTATGGTTGATTCATAATTACTGTGTATTTCATCTGCTTTATATACAATTGATATCCTGTAAGCAATACTGATTGAATGCAACATGAGAAATTGAAAATCTATTTGTGTTTTCATCAGAACAGAAATTCAACCAATTGTTTCTTTGAAACAACCAATTGTTTTCTCTCTGACAAAAACTGGGCAAATCTGTTTTTAATTTTTAAAATTCTGGTTTATGATTCTATTCAACCCAGACGTGTATGGTCAAGATTATATTAATTGCATCTTTGAATACAGTTTAACTCTGTTGCATTTGCTATTAATGGATCGGATTCCTTCAAATCTTGAAAATCAAAACTGCATTTAATGCTTAGGAAAATCACATGTGAATCTGTACTTTTCTGATTTGACTAACTATGTCAGTTTTATGGTTCAGATTTGATTCGCTTTTTGTGTTGAAAACAACCAGCTTTGACCAGGTTTTCTCTGATATAAAGTAAATGCATACAGCTACTGTATTCTCACACATACAACTGGTTATTCTTCTCTTTTACTCTAAAAGCTTTCTATGGAGAAATTTCTTTTGGATTAGACATTGGCTGTCACTCCTCCCTCAGCGAAAAGGATGAAATCAAGGGGTGTTAAGAGCACTGGAAAGCTTGAAGGATGGTTTTCGGGTGATGCTACTCTCATCAACAAGTATCTACTTGAAACAAGTAGAACGAATGTGAACACACCAAAAGTGGTCTCCTTCACATGGATGAAACAGAAGAAGATGGATTCTGTGAGAAGTATCCTCAAGGAACAGAAATTGAAGAGATTCCTAGAGCTCTTTGGGAACATATATCCTCATCTAGTGAAGGTATTTTACACTAACCTTCAATTTAGTGATGACTCACTTATTTCACATGTCAAGGGTGTAGATATGGTCATCACAAGTGATGTATGGTTTGCTGTGACGGGGCTGAAATCCTCTGGACTGGGATCAATAGGGGAAACCTTGGTGTAGTGGAAGAGTTCAACAAAATCCAGTTTTACAAAGGTTGTCTCAAGAATCCCCACTCCAAAGTGAGGAATTTTTCTGTTGGAGGACTAAAGCTTGATGAAAGGCTTGTGGCTTTCATTGTTTCATGGATTCTCACACCTAGGGGGAGCAATCATTTAACCCTCTCTGAAGAAGATCTTCTTTTGATCTACTGTATCATGAACAAAGTGAAGATCAAATGGATTCATACAATCAAAGAACACATGCAAAAAGCCATGAGGTTTTGTGACTTTCATTATCCCTATGCCATTTTGATTTCTAAGTTTCTTCATTATTTTGAAGTGAACATAGAAGGTGAGCTACCTGAGGTAATCAAGCCCTCTAGTGAAATCAACAGTGGATCCCTTAGTAAGATGGGATTTACTAAGATTGGTGGAAGATGGATGAGCAAGGATGGTGACCAAGCTGGCCCAAGTGGAACAAATGAAAGTGATGAACCTGAGGAGGCAACAATGCAAGATGAATCAATTGCTGCAACTTAAGAACATGATCAAAATAACACCAACATGGGAGAAAGGAGGACTACAATGTCACCTTTTTTAAGGCTGATGATTAATCGCATGGACACCTTTGCTGACAATCAAAGGAACCTCTACGACATGTGTGAGTCAAGGTTCAACAACATGGACACACGTTTTTCCTCACTGGATGAGCAAACTGAAGAAGTCCAGAGACAAATTTTGGAACTTCAATTTGAAAGGGAGGATAGTCCTTCATTCTAGCTTATTTTGCTTTCATTTTTTTTTCTTTATAATGTTTTTAATCCTACCATTTGTCTATTTGATGAGACAAATATGGGGAGAAGTGTTGTTGGAATTTGTAATGTTCTTATTTGTGCTTTTATTGCTTTTATAAACTGCTTTAACTGGTTTAAAATTGAAGTATGTTATTTCTGGTTTACGAAATTTTAACCGGTTATTCCTGCGAAATAACCGATTGTTTATCTGTTCTGCACTTGTGTATGTGTGTTGGCTTCTCATATGATTTTGTTGATGTTCCTTCTAGAAGTCACTTAGTGAGAACTAGTTTCTGGTGCTTACGTGTTTTGGATTAGATTACCTCGTGTTTGTTCAATGAATGCAGGATCAACATATTCTAAACAAAGAACATTCCTGAAGCATCCCAAGGATTTGTCTCCATCAAATAGGGGGAGATTGTTGAAGATAGGAGCTTTGATATATCAAATCCACATAAAGCCTGAAGTTGTGCTGCTTTCTAGGTTTGGGTTTAGATTAGGGTGTTTAGAATCTTTGTAAGATCAGTCTTTGAAAGCCTACACAAAGCTTGATTAAACATGTTATAAACAACTATGTTTTTTTTTTCAAGCAAAGGAAAAACAACCAATTGATTTGTCGAAATAACAGGTTGTTTGTCACTTAGCTGGCTGGATGTTTTGAAACTGCTTTTTGAATCAGTTGTGTAACTGCTTGACTCATTCAACCGGTTAAATCGTGGTTTAAACCAGATAAATGTGTGTTTTCATAACAATATTTTGAAAACCTGTTTTAAACTGATTTAGTGAAACAAAGCTACCTACAACGGTAGCTTTTCAAAGGCTATAAATATAGCTTCGTTTTCAAATCAAAAGATACAAGAAATACAACAAGTATTCATTCAGATTTGAGAAAGAGTTTTAAAAAGAAAGAGTGCTTTCAAGATTTGCTGTGTGGTGACAAGTGTTGATCATAGTGATGGAAACCGTCCAGTCTCACATAACCATATAATAAGGAGGATGAAGACCTAGAGGTTGTTTATTGGTTTAATTGGAAATATTGGCTTAATTGGACTTTTGTTTATTTTTGTAGGCCCAATCAAGAGGAAAACTCTAGGTTGAAGGAATGTACAAACATATCCAAGAAGACCTCCAACTCATCAAAATATAAACTAGAGCTTTGGCCAGAAGAACACAAGAAGACTAGGTTTCTGCTGACTGGTCAACATTTTTTGTGGGTCAAGCTTTAGCTTAAATAAATTGTATAAAGTTGTTTAGGATTTCATGGGCCATGTATTGGGCCTAGTAGCATAAAATAATTGGACCAAATATTTGGGGCAAGTAGTATAGGTTTTTGGGCTTGTATTTGGGCCAATAGTAAAATAAGACTAGTTAGGGATAAAAGTGACTAGTTAGGGTAACAATTGGGCTTTTTTGAGCACAATGTAACCCTAAAACGTCTAGGGTATACTGGAGAACGAAAATACCTTGGCATGGAGCACATGGACGTCCACATGGCAACATAGGAGTGGAGAGGATTTAGCATGGAAGGTGTGAGCTAGACATGAAAAGCATGACTCCACATGGCACCTTCTTATTGGAGAGTTTTATTTTGAATTTTAAACTTTTGGCTCCAAAATGTTCAGCCCTCTATCCTATAAATTAAGGTTCTTGGCTCTCATTTTGCAAGATTAATCAATGAGTGAATTGCTGCCAAATTTGTGCCAATTACACTCTTGTCTCCTATCCTCCCTAAGATAAACGTTTGATCTTCAACTTTCCACTAGACCAAGTGATTAGGCCTCACCTATCACTCTCCATACCTATCCTTCACCTTCAAGGAATCCAAGCTCTAAGTGAGCTCCTTGTCCGCTACAATCCATGAAGCTTCCGCCTATCCACCAATGAAATCTCAACGGATGAAGGCACTCTTCCATCACATAGGATCTCTGGTTCTGTAAATCCAGGTGCTTTCTATCTTGTTTAATATCTTGTAATTGTTCATATTACATATTGTTTGTTGTTGAAATCCTATAAAGGCAGAGGGTGTTCTGTCTTGAGGTGTTTTGCTAGTGGAACTCAGTGGTTTGATTGAGAACTGGATGAGAACTGGATGTAGCTCAGGGATTGAGTGAACCAGTATAAAATCTGTGTGTAAATCTCTTTTTCTCTCAAACTCTTTAACTGTTTTGTTGGATTGTTTGATTGCCTTCCTTAAGTGCTTATCTGAGTTATTTGTTAAGGATTCATTCTGAAGCAAGTGTTTGCGAAAATCTTTGATAAAACAATTCACCCCCCTCTTGTTTAAGCCATCAATTCTTACAACTTTCTTCATCATCTTTCTGACACAAAGAGCGTTTCAAATCTGACCTAGCTATATGTGATGTGTGGTGTGCACTTTAACCATGAATTTATGAAAAACGTTATGCTACCTAGTGAGAAAAGCATTGTCAGCTATCAATGATGTTGTGTAAAGAAGAAGAAGAAGAAGAACATTAAATGCAATAATCATGTTAAAGCTCGTTAGGTGCAAGGTGGACATGTAACAAAACTTAAGTTGCTCAACGATACAAATGATATTTCAACCACTATCTTCTTCTAGTGCCTATATAAAGCCTACCATCAAGAAGAAACATATAATAGAGATTGCGTTGTGCCAAAATGTTGTCCATATATTGAGCAATCTTCAAAGCTTCATAAAAGAGATTCTAGAGTTGAGAGTAAAGTAGTTTTCATATCTATGGATAAGAAAAGATCATTAGAAGAACACTAAAAGTGTTCATTAAGTCACCTAGAAGAGTGAGTCTCCATCTTGTATATGTCGAAAGACGTAACCCATTCTTAGAGTGCAAGAAGATCTAAACTAGGAGAGAAAACCTAAACATTGCACTTATCGTCAGACACAATGATCAAACAATCATTCAAACCTTCAACCTTTTTATGTTAGCCAGGAGTGGCTAAGGGCAAAGAATAGTCGTTTAACCAAAATTGGCTTGAGGAAGGGGGTGACTACAATAAAAAAAATACTCGGTTAGCTAGGAGTTGCTATGTGAAAGGAATACTCGGTGTTAGTTAGGAGTAGTTTGAGTAAAGAATACTCAAGTGATCTAGATAAGTTGCTTATTTGCATTTGTCTTGACCTTTAAGACAAAAAAGCTAAGCACAAAATAAGTTTTCAAATATGTTTGTCTGAGTAAATTTGTTATAAATTACTAAGGTTGCATCAGTATTTCATCAAATGTAACATATTGAAAATCATTTATCAAAATATACTTCATTAAGTTAGTCTGTTACTACAAAGTTGCATAGTTCAAACTTGCATCAACATAAGCTCATTAAACCAAACACTTGACATTTGATATCTAAATTGAAAATTTCGTCTAAAGATGAACATTGAGACAATGCTTGCGAAAAGTTTCCAAAAAAATTATTAAATCACAATTCAATCCTCTCTTTTTAAACTACAATGTTGTCTTTCTCTCTGATTTATTTAGGTATTCCAATGGGTATAAATGTTTGTTCGAAAAAGGTGTGGAGGTTGGTGATTCAGAAGATGCATAAAATATTACCTCCTTAGAGTCAAAAGAATCTTTTTATTTTTTTACATACTTAAGTAGTTCTACTTGATCGCTTATTCCATTTTTCTTTGTCTCCTTTATTAAATTCCCAAGAAGGTAGTTTTACTAATAATTAGGTTGCAAGACAATGTTTTTTAGTGCCAAGAAGAGGGAAAACATATTACATGGATTAAATGAGATTTTGTGTAGCAACAAAAAGACTATGGTGGGTTAAGGGTATGTAAAATTGTGTCCTTCAGTAAGGCTCTTATTTTTTTACATGGAGATGGAGCTCGTTACATGATAAGGATTATTTGTGTATGAAAATTCTTGAGGCAAAATATGGAGATCTTAGTACCCCATTAGATTATATTGGCTCTACTAAAGCATCCCAATGGTGGAAGAATGTGGTGAATTTATCAAGAGAAGGTGATGTGGTTCACTATTTAATGATAATATTGTGTGTCTTTCATGATTGGACTAAAGAGGATTGTTAGAAGTATTTATTTTTAAAACTTTTTTCTATTGGTATTGTTCTCGCCGGTTGACTCTGGTGAGAAGCTCCACTTCTGATCTGTCTCCTTTGGAATCTGTTCTGCGTCTTCTTGTTGCACTGGAACGTGGCTCCGTTGAAACAGAGGGGGCTCTACCTGTTGATCACACTCCGATGATCAAGTCAATGAAAGCATACAAAACAAGAGAAGTATTCAGTTTCAGTCTCAGAAACAACGTACCTTTACCGGGGGACTCAAGCCCCTTTTATAACTACTTTTGAACAACTTTCTCTCATGAGAATCTTATCTCTACTGAAAGCATAAAATAATAACAGAAAAACCACCTGCTAACGGAGCACCACTTATCTTTAGGTGCTAACAGCAGGAAAATATTATGTTTACGTGTGCACCCTTACTCACAGTGCTTCTCTTATTTAACAACTTTATCTTTTCAACCAACAACAATATGCATGTATTTACATAACTTAAAAACCACGCACAATTATCTTTTAGGTTAAAAAACATATTCTACTAATAACCTTATATTAATATATGAAAAAAATATTATTTTAATTATTCATCATTGGGCTTACCAATATAACTGGGCCAAAGTCATGACCCACCCTTTGGGCCCAATAGCCGAGCTGACCTACCCTCATGCCTAGACCGAGGTCCTGAGATTCCGAGAAGTCCTTCCCAGTACAGGTACTAACAACTCAATGATTATGTTTGAAATAAGGGAGTGAAATGGAGAGGTTTGGAAAAAGGAGTTGCTTTGGAAAAGTTGTTGAAACATGATAAAGGGGGTGTCATGATGAAGGGGGTGTCATGATGAATGAGTTATAGAAAGGATAAGCCTTTGATTGTTACTCGGTTAAGCATACCTACATCCTTATTCATGGTAATGTTGCTTATGTTAACACTACTTTTAAGATACTTTAGAGAATTAAGATGCCATCTAAAGTGACAAAAATTGCTCAGTGGGTGTTCCATGATAAGATTTAAACTAAATATCATCTTTTGAAGAGAAATATGATTTCTAATGGCGATGATTTAACATATCTTTGATGACCTTAAAGAAAAGTTGTCAAATCACTTGTTATTTTGGTGTACTTTTTTTTTTTATATAAGGTAGGGAAAAGGTATTACAATTAGTGAGGGGTCAACTCTCTTTACCTTTGGATATAATTTTTCATTTCTTAGGGTTATTAATACTTTGTTTGGATTAGAAATGGAGTGGTAAAAGAGAGAAAGGAAGAGTAAGAGAGAGAAAAGTTATGTTGTTTAGATCGAGGGAAAGAGAGTGAAAAGTGAAAGGAACTAAGTGGAAAGTTTGTAGTTGCCCCTCTGTCATGTATTGAGAAAGAATCATTTCCCTCTACCATTTATTGATCAGATGGTTGAGCGTCTAACTTGTAAGTCTCACTACTACTTTTGGATAATTTTTCTAGTTATTTCCAAAATCTGTATTGCACTTGAATACAAACATAAAACCACTTTTACTTGTCCCTTTAGGACTTTCATTTACAAGAGGATGCATTTTGGTCTATGCAATGTACCTAAAACCTTCCAGAGATGCATGATGAGTATCTTTTTTATATTTTCTTGAACATTGCATACAAATCTTTATGGATGATTTCAGTTTTTATGGTTCTTCTTTTGAGGTATGATTAGCCAATTTAACAAAAGTGTTGGACAAATGTGTTGAAACTAACCTTGTTCTGAATTTTGAAAAGTCTCATCTTATGGTAGAATAAAGAACCGTTTTAGGCCATATTGTCTCTAAAGGGGTATAGAGGTAGATCCTGCCAAATTATATGTTATATCACAATTACCTTACCCCTCTTTTGTGTGAGAGGTTCATTCTTTTTCTTTCTCATGTAGGCTTCTATAGATGGTTTATCCACAACTTCAGTAGGATTGCGCTTCCACTATCCAACCGTCTAAAAAAGGATGTTGTCTTTGAATTTGGAGCAAAATGAAAATAAGCATTTGAATGCCTCAATAAAGCTCTGACCACTACTCCTATCATTTCACCACCTGAATGGAAGCTCCCATTTGAACTAATGTGTGATGCATCAAATTATGCTTTGGGGGTTATGTTATCACAAAGGGTTAATGGACTGCCTCATATGATTTATTATGTGTCTAAAACTTTAGATGCAACTTAAGTCAATTATACTACCTTTGAGAAATAAATCTTAGCCATTGTCTTTGCCTTCAATAAGTTTAGATAATATCTTTTCGACTCTATGGTAGTTGTTTTTACTGACCATGTTGCTCTTAAGTATTTATTAGGTAGATTCAAAATCTACAAGCATGGAAAACTAGAAAAGAAACCTCCTCTAGGATTTTCTATCACCTTCAATTCTCCCAATGATGTCTAGAGTTGTGTTTCATGCCTCATATTTAACATAGTCGGGATTGGGTTAAGTGAGTGCTCACCTGAGCGTGATTGGGCTCGCTTGGACGAGTTAGATGAGAAGTAAGTCCAACTTCTATAGAGTGATCTCGCATGGGCGAGATTGGGCTCACTTGGGCGAGTTCCTCTGGAATGCTTCTAACTTAGGCAAGTTTTTGGGCGAGTTTTGAGCGTTCCTTCCTTCCCTTTTCATCTTGTCTATTCTCCTTTAGCCCTTTCATCTCCATTTTCCCCTAGAATCCTGAAATTAACACAAATTTGAGAATAAATCGTTCTTATTCATATTATAATCACAAAATATGTGAAAATGTTTAAATTCCTAAATTATGGATTAAATTATATTTATTTTATTAATAAATATCCATAAGTGCCCTTAAGCCTAGAGTTTTTCTCTTGTTCATAACCATCATTACAAGCTTTAAAACAAAACAAAAATCAAGAGTGTGCCTACCTTAGAGGATAAAGGAGCTTGGATCATTTTGAGAATAGGTTCTTGAATAAGTGTGGGTGTAATTCTTTTTATCTTAAACTCATCATGTGAATAAAGTTTTGATTGAAAAAGAAAAAAAAAAGGAAGAAGGAAAAGAAAATGGAAAAAATGATAAAAGCTTAGAAAAGAAATAGAAATAAATTATGTTGAAATAGAAAATCTTGAGTTAAAAAAAGGAAGACAAAAGGAGTATAATTACAACTTTAAGATGTACTCTACTTATTTTTGTTTCTAGATTTATTTCCCATTGCTTCTATATTTTTCTATGGTTTTAAGCCTCTTTTTCCTCATTTTACCTACATTTACCTCAACCCCATTACACCCCTTATAAATTCCACTTGATTTTTGTGTGCATATTATTCAATTGTAGCAAATATTAGAGTCTTGCTAACATGGTAGTGTTTGCTTGCATGAGTATTGAATGTATATACAACCCTAAACACTTGAGAGTTGGAGAGTTATTTTGAGAAGATCCAATCATTCTTGATTCACCCTTGGTTTGATTTTCCTTCTTATTTATTGGGAAATAAAGTTTTCCATTCAAATTTTTCTTGATTCCTTGATTTCTTGAAGGTTGTATTTTGTTGACTTCTAGACATTCCTAGAATCTATTATTAATTTACTATGTATTTGTTTTCTCTTTTCTGCTGGTCATGAGTGTTTTGCTCAGGAGTGCAAAAAGATCAGGGAGGGAGTATTTGATTAGTACATTTCTAATCACACTTATAGTGTTTAACACGGCTTTCTTAGACTATAATTGATAGTAAATTCATTATTTTGTATAAGATTTGCCTAATTAGGATTAATTGGAACTTAATTGAGATCTTTGACTTAACTTGGATTTTAAGTATATTCTCTCACTTTTTTTTGTCAAGATTACATGCCTTGATGATGACATTTCAAAAGAAGAATTAAAATATTTTGAAGTCTACAAAATTATGCTGACAAAGGACTAGATGGTCACACTAGACGATCTTCCTAAACCATCTACAGTTGAGTATAGTACTGTGAAGTGGTAAGATGCATGTTCTGTGATTATTTCTGAAGAAATAGGGACAAAAGCCGATTAAATATTTTGCAAAGATATTCTTAAGATATTCCACAAAGATAATCCTTTGCAATTCTTACTTGATTTAGACCAAATGTTATTCAAATCTTATGCAATATCTCTCGCAAGAGATTAAATTATGTTGAGTTTAATTTAAAAGTAAAATTACAGTTCATGTATCTGAAATAAGATTGGAAACAAAATATATTAAAGATAAGCGAGGATAAAAATATGGAACAAAAATGGGAAAGAAGATATCTACAAGATAATTTGTAACGAAGAAGGAAACAAAGTATATTTAGGATGACTGAAAGACAATATCTGAATCATAATCTAATTTTGAGATCCTTGGAGCAAAGAAACCAATAAAATTATATAAATTTCAACAGAAAAGATATTAAGCTCTTTATCGAAACATGTTCATAAACATAGCATCAAAATTTTATTATTTTCTTCTTTATAATTTTTCCATTTTTCCTCTACATGGACGACTATACTTTTTTAGGTTGATTCTTTTGCGATTTCACAATGAATTCAAAGGTTTTGTGCAATTATAGTTTTAATCTTCAATATTTTTGTAACCGGCTATGCTAAACGATATGGTCTTTTTGAGTTCTAATTTATGTTATTGGAATTATTTTTTAATGCATGTTGATGATTCAATTATGTTCTTTAATTGGAAATCTTGTTTAGTTTATTATTCTGAACAATCTCTTGTTTGTTTAATTCAAAAGGTAAAAGACTAAAAACCTTATGAGGAGATGCATGAAGATAAATAAGGTAGTTAATGAATTAATGGATGGATGTTTCATTAATTAGATTCTATTGATTTGGGTAACACATATTTGGTCAATTCGATCTTAGTTTGAGATTGAATTTATATATATATATATATATATATATATATATATATCAACTGATTAAGAATTCACTGCTAAAGGAACTTGAGATTCAATATATTCTCTAGTGCTTTATATCTTCTATTGTATTTTTCTTATAAACAATCTCAACCCTTTTTACTTTACTGTTACTTCTATTTTTATTGTTTGCAGACAAGTTTTGAACAATATTTGACTAGATTCACAATTGAATTCATTGAAAAACGACTTAGGATCGACTGACCTTATTTATATTATTCTTTTCGTGTTAAACGATCATCCTTTTCGTGTTAAACGATATAGCATTGTGTTAGATGTTTTTCACTGAAACTATTGTAATTTGGTTTGACAACGTGCATAGAGCCACCATCTCCTCAAGTATTTCTTCTTTTGAGCTTCTTCAAGTACCATACAAAAGTTCAATCAATAAAGTAGCCTCACCACACATGATTTGTCTTGTGCTTTTAGGTTATTGACATTTGTTGTTTGCTATATTTCGGATGCGCCATGTGATCATTTTGGAAAATTTTACACGATCCCACAATGTGTATTAAATACTTTTACAAGGACCAATATGACCTTCAAAAGATCATAACTATTCTCTCTTTCTTTTTCATTTATTTGAAATATATTTTTTATTAATATTTGAAATTAAAGATGAGTGTGCCTTAAAGATACTCTTAGTTCAACCAGATAAAGAACAAATGAGAAAATAATTATTTTAACAAATATTTATCTATAATCAGATTTACAATATCCAATTTACCCTTTTTAATTATATTATTAATAGTTGAATTGTTTATTATTATGTAATTGAAAGATATTAAAGCATTGTGTATTTATTACGTAGATGTCTCATATCACTTTCCGTACATATAAATTGTCGTCATATTATGATAAAAAAAACCTAGTGAATGTGTACATTTTTAGGATTACAAATACGTAAACATATGTCAATTTAGAAACAACAAATATTTATTTCTCCATCTTTTACCCAAATTAACGTAGAGACGTGGATGAAAGAGAGAAAGACCAATTACAAACATTGTGCTCATAATTGATGTTGCGTCCAATTTATTGACCTTAGCATTGCCATGTGTGGGGTTAAGAAAAGATTAGGTTTTCCAGAACATGGTTTTGTGAAACTTAGTAACCCTTAATTAACAAAAAGAAGTTAGATTTTTCCTTTAGAAAGTGATTTAATATCTGATAAGTGGGGACCATAAAATAATAAATAGAGTGATGAATTGATGGACAATGACAAGATGTGTCATTCGCCTTTCTTCTGCACAGCTCAATGGTCAATGTGAAAAAACTATCTAGTCCAATCTTTATTAGAATAGGATATATAATTGGGAGTTTGATATATTTGCCAGTAATATATATGGATTTGTTTTTGTGGTTCTACTATTTTTAAGAAAATAATACATTAGCAAGTATATTTAAAATAATCAAAATTATAATTGATTAAAATAGTTGTTTTAAAAAGTGAAGTATGTATGTAAGAATAAATTTAACAAAGATATATTAACGTAGTTAATTTGTCTTTTAAGGTTGAATACTAAATTTTATTACCCATTATTTTCGATTCATGAATTATACCAAATTTATTGTTTTTTTTATTTATCTTATCATTGTATCTTTTGTTTTTTTGTTATTTAATTCAATAATTGTGTTGACATATTATTACAAAGTGGACTTTAAGCCTAACTCAATCCCATAAAACCGGTTCATGGGTGAGGTTTGCACTCACTTATATAGAATGAAAGACTCTAATCTCTAGTCGATGTGGGATCTCCAACACATATTATTAAAATAGTTTGAAAAGGAAATGACGTTATTTTAATTTTAATCTTTTATCTAGAATTAGTAATAAAGATTATTCATCTTTTAGTGTATATATTTTATTATCGTTTTATTCTAGAGGAAACATGTACATACACGCATGTGTTTGCTGATATTTTTATAATAAAAAATATCTGCTTAAAAGAATAATTATTATAATAATTAGTAATATATATATATATATATATATATATATATATATATATATTAGTCATATTTTATGTCCTGGATAAGTTTAGGGTTCAATCTTCAGTAGTCGGATCTCGGTTCAGACAGGTCAACTCGGCTGTTGGGCCAATATATTGTGTCATGTGATTGGACTCAGTTTCGTTAGTAAACCCAGTGTGGCATAAGTTAACCTTTTATATGATCATTGGTAAAGGGTATTTTTGAACCTAGGGGTATGCATAACACATATGGTACCTAGGTTAAGTAAATGTTTCTTTAACTTAAGTACGTGTGCTCTAGGGCACATAAGGACTAAGTTGCATGCATGTTAAAAGATAATGTTGCACCATTAGTAGGGTGTCCACGTAGATAACGTTGCGCCATGAGTAGGGTGCCCACGTAAGCAAAATATTCCCCTGATGTTGGTGTATAAGTTGGTGCCCTGCTGGCAGGTTGTTGTTCTGTTATTATTTTATGCACTCGTTAGAGATAAAAAAAAATAAAATTCTGTTGTAGTACCTTGAGAGAATGTGCCCATAAACATAATGTTTTTCTGTTGAGTATGCTTTCAGATGAGATCATATTCTCGTAAACGAAAGTTGTTACACTGATCGTTATAAAGAGGGGCTTGAGACCCCAGGTAAATGTACGTTATTTCTAAGACTGAAACTAAATACTTCTTAAATTCTAGTAAGCCCTTTACTAACTTGATTGTCGGAGTGCGATCAACAGGTAGGGCCCCCTCTGTTTCAATGGAGCTACGTTCCAGAGCAACAAGAGATAAAACAAATTCTCGAAGAAATAAACGAAACTAAAGTTTGTCATCAAGTCAACAGGCGAGCAAGTCAACCAACAAGAACATTTTATTAATTTTTATAATATTTATAATTTATAATTGCAATAGTTAATAAAATTAATTATGTTTATAAAGATAAGGATTAGAATGATAAAAGAACTAGGTACACAATACAAAAACTACAAAATTCCCCATTAAAATTTGAAAGGTTTAATAAACTTTTTATTTTTTATATTAAGAGAAAAATTAATTTCATTTTTAGATTTTCCAAAAATACAATGTCCCTCCAACTTTTTTTAAAACTTCAATTTGATCCCATTTTTTTTTTCCAGAAATTCAATGTGATCTCAATTGCTTTGAACCAATTTAATGTATTGGTCCCAACATATTTTAAAACAAATCAATATGGTAACAATACATATATAATTTAATGTGTAGTAGAAAAATCATTAAGATAAATCTAACATAATGAATCATATTGAATTTGTTCTTGCCAGTTGACCTTCGGGTTGACTGGATGGCCAAACTCCACTTCTAATCTACCTCTTTTTGGTGCACTGGAACAACACTCAGCTGAGACAGAGGGGGCTCTACCTATTTATCACACTCTGACAATCAAGTCACTGAGAGCATACGAAAATAAGTAATAAGTTTCAGTCTCTAGTACTCATAAACAACATACCTTTATAGGAGGTCTCAAACCCCTTTTATAATCATTCCTCTAACAGCTTTCACTCACGATCTACTGAAAGCATAAAATAATAATAAAAAAAACCTGCTCACATGCACCTTTCTTGTTTGGGTGCTAACAACAAGAATATATTTTGTACACCTTTATTCTTGGGTGCTCTCCACTTATTTAACAACTTTATATATATTCAACTAACAACTTTATGCATATATTTATTTAACTACCAACTCTGTGTATATACACATATTTTCTACTCTAACAGCTTAACATATATCGACATATATATTTAACTAACAACTTTATGTGAATATATGACCAAACTTATTATTTTCTCTATTTTAATTATTCTCCACCAGGCTTACCAACGAAATTGGCTCGAGCCCATGACCCGCCCTTTGGGCCCAAAAACCGAGCTGACCATGCCCAAATTCTTGGACCGAGGTCCCAAGCACACGAGCACTCTTGTCCAATACACAAGCCCCCCAGGCTCGAGCCGAGCTTTACTAGGCAAAAAGGCTTTCTAGCGGTTTGGCGGCTGACACGACAATTTCCTCAGCGGGTAGGTGAGGCGCGGTACACAAAGCGTTTCTGAGATGACATCTCACCACACTTAATCCAAAGCGCACACGTGACATCTTCATCAAAGATGGGAAAACATTGTCGCTTGGCATTCCCTTATTCGAATAAGTCCACGCTCAAAACCTCACTCTATTTAACTGTTTCAGTTTTTAAAAACCTCTAAAAGCCTATTCTCTTCACTTACCTTTCACGTAACCTTCACTCTTCAGAAAATCTTGCGCTTTCTAACCTCTCTTACAAAAAAGCTTCTTTTACATTTTTTCTTCCCAATCGGCTACCACACAGGTATTTTCCCTATACTATTTCTATTGTCGAATGCTCATTCGTTTTATCGATTGCATTGGTCTGAATTGAGATTTTTCTCTCATTTCGCATTCGTTGTCTGAACTGTGCTTGTATTTGTTTTGTGTTTGTGCTTTTGTGATCTAGATATAATTTGCAATGGATTACAATACCATGAATCCTTGGGCCCCTAAAACCCTTTTATACGAAACCTCCTTGTATATCTCCCATGAGTATGTTGTAACCTTAAGGAAAAATGATTGTCACTCTGGTAGGCGAATGATAAGTTTGTAAGAATATTTGCGTGTAAGGAGGATGAGCCTGTGTGTTGTGATGAATCCTCGGACCCCGAGGGTCCATTCTACTTCTTTTACGCTACTTTGTCTTTAAAAAAAGTCTTCATGCGTCTACCCCTATCAATATTTGAAAAAGAATTATTAATCGAGCTCAATGAAGCTCCTGCTTAGCTACACCCAAATAGTTGGGCATTCGTTCGTGCCTTTACCATTTTGTGTTCACAGCTCGGTCTTTCGTCGACTGTAGATGTTTTTCTTTTATTTCTTTGAGGCCAAACATTTGGGTCGCCAACTATGGGTTTCTTTAAACGGTGCCCTTGGAAGAGCCTTGCTCACCCTCTTTCAGTCTTCCTACAAAAACTTCAAAGGCAAATTCCTAAAAATTTGAGCTAACAAGGGAGATCCGACCCTTCTAGACGAGTTTCCTTTGTATTGGACCCCGAAACCCAGATTCTAGAGTGCTCGGCATCTGTACGACCTGCCACCATCAAATCAGGAGGTCTGCAAATTCTTGATGAACCTAAAGGTCACATTTGACACTTCCTTCCTTCTGATGAAATAGTACACTCCCGGTGCTCTGAAGGCTTATACCGGTACTCCCCATTCCCTATCCTTGGTGTGACTAACTTCACTATTGTTATTAACCATTCACTTGTTTTCTTTGCAGAAAGGATGTTGTCCAAAATAAACAAGAAAGAGCTAAAAGAAATGGCAAAGAGGATGAGGGCAATTGCCAAGATGCCCGATGAATCTCTTAAACCAAAGAAGGCTCCAAAAATAGTCGCCCAAACTTCAACCGAGCATGACGAAGAGACCACCTTTGGGTTGGTCTTTAAGAGAAAAAGAAAAGCAACTACTCCCCCTGTGGAGCACTCACACTCTGATGGCCAAACTCCACATCCAGGCATTGTTCACTCTGAAGGCCATCAAGATGTAATTGTTGTTCAAAAGTGTGAAGCTGGGAGCTCCAAGGGGAAGAGCCTATGGGATCCAAGCCTTAACATTCCTACATACTTTGAGAATGCCTTCATGTCCAATGAAGATAGGGAAAGACTCATGGTTGGACGAATTCTTTCGCACCTAGGGAGCATGATACAAACCCACAAAGACCCCAAAACCAAGTCCACAAGAAGATGATCAAGGATGCCAACTATGAAGGGTCATCTCAACAATCAAAGGAAAACCTCATCAGTAGGAGGAATGGACAAGGACCAGAGCACTTAAAGTTATTCCTACTAGTCTTTTTAAATATTTAGAATATTTTGTAAATAAGTTGGGCTCCCATGAGGGTTCCAAATAGTAAAGAATAAACAAGAGTAGGTCTATATAGCAATACTAGGAGGTGAAGACATAAGAATGGGCCATAAGAAGCCCATTAGGGTAGAAAGGAAAACCTAGTTTGTAGAATGTGTGAAGGGTGCGATTTTGACTATGGTCAACACCCTAAAACCACACCATATTCTACCTTCCCATTCTACCCTCTTTTCTTCTTTTCCAATTCTCCTAAATCTATAAATAGGGAGGCCTACCTCATGTATTGATATGTTGAATGAAGAGTAAAGTTACTAAACACAAATTATGTTAGAATTGTGAGTGAGAGATTCTCCTCCTAAATTGGTCTTATCTTGTGAGTGTTGTAAGCTCTCAAGTGGCGGCATCTACATTTATCTTGGATTCAATTCACCATCCAAGTGGCGTGCTCCTTTCACAATTCCATATCTCGTAAGTTTCCTTTCACTCATCTTTTTCCATTCCCTTTCCATTCCTATTTTCAATTCCAAAATATGTCTTGTTCTTGTTTTTGTTCTTGAATTTTCAATTCGGTCTTTATAATTGCTCACCTTGTGTTTGCTTAAATTTCACACCTAATTATCATTCATCTTCACCATTAGTTTTGTTTTTTCCTTTGGCCTTATGGAAATGAACCTTCACATCTACTTAACACTTGTCAAGTTAATGTCCAGTGGGAATTTTCCTTAGGCTTCTCACCTATAATTGTTCAAAATCTAAATCTAAGTAAAATGTCACTAATCAAATGAACAATCCTAAAATCAACTCACATCACAAGCTCTTGGCTCAAGTCAACAAACTGAAGAGAGAACTAGCTCGAAAAGATGAAGACTTCGCCAATACTACAGAGGCCTTCAAGTGGGACGCTGCCCAATCCTACCTTGTGGGATTCGAGGCAGCTACTGAACAAGCATCAAGACTCCATTCCGAAATTGACTATTCCGAACTCGGTCCGGGTTAAACCGTGGTTCATGGTCAATTAAGGGACGAATAACTTGAACCTTTACCTGACTGTAAAATATTATCTTTCTTTACTATTTGAACAGTTTATCACTTTTATATTTATGGCCTCTAAATCACTTTATAACTATTTTAACACCTTTGCGAATGCATGTCACGATACTTAACAAGGTAACTTCGACTAGATTAAATTACTTATCATATAGCAAACCTCGAATAGCTTAACTATACGAACTATTGTTAATATACATGCAGATTTTTTAACACTTAAGCTAGCTCATCTCTATCTCTTGAGTAATAAAGATAACAAGAATCCAACTTAGGCAAATCTAAGCATGAAAAATAGTGGAATTCTCAACTAACAAAGAACTAACCTTTTGATGAACTATACACCCATAGCTACGACAAGCCTTTGCTTAATCTCAACATGCATAAGTGTGTTTCAAAAACTTGGCCAAGGGCCACATATCATGATCTTGCTAAGCTTTGCTTTGCAAAGCGCTACTCGGATAGTCGCACCCTTCCAAGCTTGGTCTTCTTATCCTGCGTCAAGAATGGTTCATTCATCTATTTGGGTGCCTAAACTCGGATACTCACTTATACACCGAGCTAGCCTCCAACTACCAAAGGTATGAGCGAATGATTCCGCTACGCATCATTCATCCATTTCACTGAGCACATGAACTCGGGTGATCGCTCGCGCACCGAGTTAGCCTGACTTACCATGCCCTTAAACAATACTTATTTGTAGAGCGCCTAGACTCGGGTGATCGTTCTTACACCGAGTTAAGTCGTTTTACCTTTCCTTGAGTAAAAAAAACTTAGTTATAACAAATCAAACTTCAGAGCACCTGTACTGGGGTGGTCGTCCTGACTCCGAGCTAGGTCGTCTTACTTGACACTAGATAACCAATTTATACATAGGGCTCCTATACTCGGATGACTCTATTCACTCCGGACCAAGACGTCTTTGTTGAACATTGGCTTTGATGTCTCCAAATATTTGAAGATTGCTTGAAGATTTTGTTGCTGCTTGTGTGTGTGGGTTTTGGGTAGTTTGAATTTGTAGTCTATTCATAGATTAGATCCAATGTTGTTTGATTTTAATCCTTTTGAAATAGATGTGTTTTCAAAGATGTGGAAAATCAACCTGTTGAATTGTCATTTCAATTGGTTGTTTTACACTTAGATTTTTTGAAAAGGATTTGAAACAACTTGACTTTGTTGTCAAACCAATTCAATCGGTTGTTTCGAAAATTAAACATATTGATTTTTGAATTTCTTAACAAAATTATGTTAAGTTAGTTCAATCTGTTTTAATTGTTTTAAAACTGATTTGACTCTTGCATTAAATGTTTTTAACAATTGTTTGGAGTGTATAAAGTTTATTTTACGCTCCTAGTTGTTATTGATTGAGATTATTGCTTTCAAATCAAGTTTATCCAAGATTGCTTCAACTTTTGGATTCTTTCTAAGAGTGGAATAAGATTGCACTGTATTTCTTCCTTTTCAATATGTGATTGTATCAGGTGTTATGATTCTTTCTCTCTTAACAATTGTATTTCTTTAAGAACTGTTGGTGTGTAGTTCAAAGGGTGTTTTGAATTCTGTGGTGTGATTGCCAAAGGTGGTGTTTGTTCTTGAACGATTCAAGATCACCACTTTGTGCGTGTGTTGTAATCAAGGTGTTTTGATTGCTTAGTGGAATACTCAGACGTTTTTTGGGGACTGGATGTAGCTCTTGGCTAAGAGTGAACCTGTATAAATTTACTGCGTGAATCTTTCTATCACTTATCTGTTTAAATCTGTTTTTGCTTGAATTTTATAACTGTTGCTATAAACAACTGATTGTTTCACAAAAACAACCAGTTGATTTTCTGCTGTTAAGTGAAAACTATTTTTTAATTCAACTGAACAGATTTCCAATTGATTGATTCTCTTTGGCCTTCACTATACCTTCAATATTTGCGAATTTATTTTAGAAACAAATCAACCCCTCTTGTTTAAGACCTACATTTTTAACAATTGGCATCAAGAGTTAGGTTCTTGAAAGTCATTCAAGTTTTGATCCTAAAACCTTTTTTTCTTGGCTGATAAACTACCCTTTGGGGAGGGTGCATCTATTAACAGACCACCTCTATTTTGTGGTTTGAATTACCAGTTTTGGAAGGTAAGGATGAAGATCGTTGTAGAATCAATTGATAAAGGAATTTATGTAGCCACCCTCAATGTGGTGATACATTAACTTTTGAACACATGCAACCTAACCTCCACGTACCCTAACACACATGGGCTTAGGTTTTAAAAGGAAACATTTACTTAAGCTAGACCCCCTGTGTACTAAGTACACCCCAAGGTCCAAAACTACGCCTCATTAGCCGCCTAGGCCTTATGCACAAGGAGTTATACGAAAAAGGAACCAACACATACATCTGGGGCCCAATCTCATGGCCCACCAACTTGGCCCAAGAGCCGAGCTTACCTGCCTACGACAAATGTTGAGGTTCGACCTCTGAGCGTTGAGTGCTCTGGTCCAGTACAATTTTAATTCTAACAAATATATCTGCTTTGGATGTGGTGAACAGGGACATATTAAAGTTGATTGCCTTAACAATGAGAATAAAGAAAGAGGAGGAAGCAAGAAAGATGAAAAGAAAGGCAAAGTCAAGAGAGCCTACATTACTTGGCAAGATCATGAAGTTTCTTCCTCTAGCTCATCTTCAGGTGATGAAGAAGCAAATATTTGCTTAATGGCAAAGGGAGAAACTGACATAAGTAGTAAGTTCCAACACTTCAATCAATTTTGAAAACTACAACCAACTTCTTGATGCTTTTAAAGAAACTCATGAATAAGCTAATAGGCTGGCTCTTTTAAATAACCAGTTGAAAGGCTTGAATAATTGGCTGGAAAATAGAGTCAAATCATTGGAAAAAGAGCTTTACAACTTGAGAAATGATTTTGAAAACATGGAATTGATTTACAAAAACTCTTCTTTCAAATGTGATTCAAGTTTTTGTGAAAATTGTGAATCTCTTGAAAAGAAGTTTCACTATCTTGTGAAAACTATGTAAGAATATATGGTCTTAAACGAGAGGGGGGTGAATTGTTTAAGAGAGGTTTTTGAAATCTTTTCAATGTTTAACAAAATTCTTTGTGTGAATCCAGAAGAGAAATCAAGTTAGCCAAGAATATAAGCAATAAAACAGCAAAGCAACAGAAAAACAATCAGTTGTTTCTTTGAAACAATCGGTTGTTTATACTAGTAAAGCTTAAATTTAAATGAGTTTAGGGTAAGAGACAGATACACCAACATTTTATACTGGTTCACTCTTAAGCCAAGAGCTACATCCAGTCCCCAGAAAACCATTGGGAAATCCACTAAGTAATCAAACCAGATTACAACACACAAACCACCAAAGTAGTGACCTTGAACCCTTCAAGAAACACACTCCCTTTGGCAAAACACACCAAGAGTATTGATCTTGACCACCTCAA